>Ga0233412_10000723_pt1 | contig 18511 bp, 15 predicted proteins | sample Na_anoxic_4_MG_FD_180667 | JGI IMG/M metagenome (GOLD analysis project Ga0233412, IMG submission 180667) | Seawater microbial communities from Saanich Inlet, British Columbia, Canada - Na_anoxic_4_MG | ecosystem: Environmental > Aquatic > Marine > Inlet | place: Canada: British Columbia...
ACCGAGACACGACCCGGCGCAAGGGTGAGATCGAACGCCGGCTCGAACTCGTGCGCAGTGGTGAAGCACGACTACTACTCGGCACGCAAATGCTGACAAAAGGTCATGACTTTCCCAATGTAACCATGGTCGCCATCATCGATGCTGATCAGGGATTATTCGGCGCAGATTTCCGCAGCAGTGAACGACTTGCCCAATCCTTCATCCAGGTCGCCGGACGAGCTGGCCGCGGTGAGCGGCCGGGCGAAGTTTATATTCAGACACTATTTCCTGACCATCCACTACTGACGACCCTGGTCGCAGAAGGCTACGATCAGTTTGCAATTCAGGCCATGGCGGAACGCAAGTTAGCCGGCTGGCCACCCTATTCCTACCTCACGCTCACCCGCGCAGAAGCAACTCAGCGGCATACCGCATTCTCCTTTCTCGAAGAAGCACGTGACCTCGCGGCACAACTCATCAACACGGGCCGATTTACCGGCGTTCGCTGGCTCGGCCCGGCGGCAGCCCCAATGGAGCGCCGCGCCGGCAAGTATCGCGGGCAACTATTGCTACAAGCAGAATCACGGGCACAAATGCAGCGCTTCCTCAGTGCATGGCGCCCGCAACTCGACACCCTGAAATCCGCACGCAAGGCCAGATGGTCAGTCGATGTCGACCCGGCCGAACTCTTCTAATAAGGGTCTGACCCCATTTGATGCTTTAAGGGTCTGACCCCATTTGATGCTTGACCCCATTTGATGCTTTATTCGGGCTAGAATCCTCGACTTTCCATCAAGCAGCTTTTAACGAGCCGTGAATCGGCGTACAGATGAAGACACAAATCGAACAACTCGTCACGGCAGCAATTGCCCAAATCCCCGGCATTGAAGAGGCTGGAGTAACGCTGGCACCGGAACTTGAGCGTACCCGCGACCGCCAGCATGGTGACTATGCATGCAACATTGCGATGCGTCTGGCCAAGCCTTTGCGACAGAACCCGCGTGATATTGCGCAGCAAATCATTGACCTGATCCCGACCTCAGACCTTGTCGAATCAATCAACCTTGCCGGGCCCGGATTCATCAACTTTCGCTTGAGCGCCTCAGCTTTCCATGCTGAACTCACCCGAATCCTCGAGCAGGAAGAGCGTTATGGGCACGGCAAGCAGGGCGCCGGCCAGAAAATACTGCTCGAGTACGTCTCAGCCAACCCAACCGGTCCGCTGCATGTTGGCCATGGTCGCCACGCAGCCTACGGCGCAAGTGTCGCAAATTTACTCAAGGCGACCGGGTATGAGGTTTTTGAGGAGTACTACGTCAACGATGCTGGGCGACAGATGGACATTCTGACACTCAGCGTATGGGTCCGAATGCTCGCAGCAGCAGGCCTCGACGTCGCATTTCCCAGCAACGGATACCGCGGACAATACGTCAAGGATATCGCCACCGAAGCCACACAACAGTTTGCCGATTCGCTTTCAGCCGAGCATCTGCGTGATATTGATACGCTGCCGGCGGATGCACCGGATGGTAATGCTGATACCTATCTTGACGCCTTTATCCAGCTGGCCCGCGAGGCACTGGGAGAGGACAGATTTATCGCCATTCACGACTGTGCACTAAATTCAATTCTCGCCGATATCAAAAACGACATGGCTGAATTTGGCGCACGGCCCGACCAATGGTTTTCCGAGCAAAGCCTGATGGACAGCGGTGCCGTGCAACGTGCGTTGGACAAAGTCACAGCAAGCGGCAAAACATACGAAAAAGATGGTGCAATCTGGTTCCGTGCAACGGATTATGGCGATGAAAAAGATCGTGTCATCGTCCGTGACAACGGTCGCACAACATACTTTGCATCGGACATTGCTTATCACCTGCATAAACGTGAACGTGGTTTCGACACGCTGCTGGATATTCTGGGCGCAGATCACCATGGTTATATCGCCCGTGTACGGGCCGGCATTGAAGCGATGGGTGAACCACCGGATATTCTCAAGGTTGAGCTGGTGCAATTTGTTGCACTTTTTCGCGGCACGGAAAAACAGCAGATGTCGACACGTTCAGGTGAATTTATCACCCTGCGTGAACTGCGTAACGAAGTTGGCAACGATGCCGCACGCTTCTTCTTTGTTACACGCTCGAACGAACAGCACCTGGACTTCGACCTCGAACTGGCCAAGTCACAGTCAAATGACAACCCGGTCTATTACATCCAGTATGCTCATGCACGTGTTTGGAGCGTCATGCGTGAATTGCAAGCACGTAACTTCAAATGGGATATGGATAATGCACGACAGAACCTGCACCTGTTAAGTGAAGATCATGAACAGGCATTACTGCAAAGGCTGGCACGATACCCCGAAATTATTGAGCTGGCAGCACGCCAATATGCGCCGCAGCACCTGGTGCATTACCTGCGTGAATTGGCAAATGAATTGCACACTTATTACAACGCTCATCGCTTTCTCGTTGATGATCCGAGCCTGCGGGATGCACGCTTGATGCTGATCAATGCAGTCCGCCAGGTGCTTCGCAACGGGCTTGATATTGTCGGTGTGTCAGCCCCGCAATCAATGTAATGCGCCTCTTTGAGAAAACACACTAATGGCAAAACGCAAGACCAAGCACAGGACAACAACACGCCGCCCATCAAAACCGGCACCGATGCCGGGTTGGGTCTCGGGTGTCATTGGTCTGACTTTAGGCCTTTCGGTTGCAGCTGCAATTTACGTTAAGGACCGGGAGCCCAGTAGCAATAGTCCAACCGCAACCGCAACTGCCACTGAACCGGCGCCAGAACCTGCTGCAACTACGCCCAGTTACGAAGTCCCTGAAAAGTCTGAACCGCGCTTCAAATTCTACGACATGCTGCCGAATTTTGAGGTTGTGATCCCGGAGGAAGACACGGTCGTACGTAACGATACCCGTCCAGCACCACTGGACACACCGGGTATTTATGTCTTGCAAGCCGGATCGTTTTCCAGCCATACCGACGCAGACCGTATGAAGGCTAGACTGGCAATGCTCGGCATATCATCACGCATCCAGAAGGTCAGCGTCGACGATAAGGAATATCATCGCATCAGAATCGGCCCGGTGGATAGCCTGGATCAATTAAATTCATTTCGTAACCAGTTACGCGATGCATCAATTGACGTTATGGTGATTCGTGTTGGTGGTTAATTTCGGGCAATACAAGACCTTAATGCTCGGGGCGCTGGTACTCGTCATTGCAGGTTGTTCACGTAGTATCGAAACGACCGAGCCGGTTGTCGATGTCCCCATAGATAAACCGGCCATTGAAGCAGCACATGAACCGGAACCAAGTGCCGCGCAACTGGCTGAACAAATAGCCATACAACGCAGCGCCGAACTGGCATGTGCTCGCATCACTGTAGCCGCAGCTGGTGACATCATGCTCGGCACCGATTACCCCGAAGACCGGTTGGCCACTGATGCCGAAAGTCAGTCGTTACTTGCCGATGTTGCACAGATCTTTTCAAGCGCTGATATTTCCTTCGGTAATCTCGAAGGCGTGTTAATGGATGGCGGCGAACCAGTAAAAACCTGTAAAGACCCGGCTGCCTGCTATTTATTTCGCACACCGGCTCATTACGCCAATTATTTATCCGATGCCGGTTTCACCGTCATGAGCCTGGCCAACAACCACGCTCGTGATTTCGGTGAACAGGGCCGCACAGCCAGTATGGCTTCGCTCGATGCAGCCGGTATTCGACACTCAGGCCGTATTGGAGATATAGCAACATGGCCAAACGGAAAAATTAAGACTGCGTTGATTGCATTTGCTCCATTCACCAATTCATATCAAATGCTGGATCTCGATACGGCCCGTAATGAAATTGCGACACTCAAAGAAACGTATGATCTGATTATTGTTTCTTTTCATGGCGGCGCCGAGGGCGTGGATGCTGCACATGTTCCTTTTACCAATGAAACCTATTTCGGTGAGGATCGCGGCAATGTCGTAGAATTTTCACATGCAATGATTGATGCCGGTGCTGATCTTGTTATTGGCCATGGCCCACATGTGCCGCGCGCTATCGAAATCTATAACGGGCGCCTGATTGCATATAGCCTGGGAAATTTTGCTACCTATTACGGTATTAGTATTACTGGAGATAAAGGTCTCGCACCTATTCTCGTTGCCACAGTTGATGGTAACGGACAGTTCATTAGCGGTGAAATCGTATCTGCAATTCAGGTACGTCCATATGGACCGCATCTTGATGATAGCCAAAGTGCTTATGAACGAATCTGGGAACTGACGGAACAGGATTTTGGTGATGGCGGAATACGCTTTCAAAATGGTGGTAGTTTTTTTCCAGCAGTTGAGCCCAACATTGAGTGTCAACGAAATCCGGGCAAATAAATCTCCGCCGGCAATATCTGCCAGATTAAGTGCTCAGCCCCTGAATTTACATTTAGAAGCCTGAATAACAAGAAATTATCTCCTCAGAACCCCCTATTATTAACAACCGACTTCAGATTTTTAATGTGACGGTGCTATTCTACAAATGTATAACGAAATAGCCCTGATTGAACGAACAACTGAGACAAGGGTTTGGAAATCGACACATCGTGTATCGATGTGTCCGGTGGGTATTGTCAGGCAAGCTGGCGCCAACGGAGAAAGCCAATGAAAAGAGTAAAAGAGATCCTGTCGTCCAAGGGAGGAGATATCTGGTCGATTGGCCCGGACGATTCTGTCTATGCTGCAATCCATTTACTGGCCGAGAAAAAAGCTGGTGCATTAGCGGTCATCGACGGTGAAAGGCTGATCGGTATTATCTCTGAACGGGATTACGCTCGTCAGATTATTCTGAAGGGGCGCTCTTCTGAGAACACACTGGTCAAGGAAATCATGTCCAGCAACGTCATAACGACATCACCCGGCCAGGACATACAGTCGTGCATGCAGCTTATGACCGAGAAACGGATTCGTCACCTGCCGATCATCGATGATGACAAGCTTGTCGGCATGATTTCGATTGGTGACCTTGTCAGAGCCATCATCGCAGATCAGAAATCGACGATTGGCGATCTCGAGAAATATATTAGCGGCTAGGCTTTATCTTAGCGGCGAAAATTTATACCCAGCGCCCTGAGCTTGCGATATAAATGTGTTCGCTCCATGCCAACGCGCTTGGCCAGTTGCCCAACCTTGCCATCGCACAGTGCCAGCTGCTGTATCAGATAAGCTTTTTCAAATTGTTCTCTGGCCTCGCGCAGCGGCAGTGATAATAAATCCTGCTGGAGCAAAGGGCCTTCCTGACCGGTTGTCGGCGGCAACGCACTCTCGAGTTCATCAAGCTGAATTTCCTCGGGACCGCCGGTTGCAATCAGTAAGCGTCGCACCAAGGCACGCAACTCACGTACATTACCGGGCCACGGGTAGTTACGTAACCGATTTTGTGCGGCGACACCGAAACGACGAAACGGTAGTTGGTTCGCATCGACAAACTGTTCGACAAACACGCGTAATAATTCCGGCACATCCTCCGGATAATCACGTAAGGCCGGGACACGAATAATTGAAATTGCGAGCTGCTCGATAAGGTCTGCGCGCAAGCCGTGTCCGGCGGGATCTGCAAATGCCTGTGGTGTAATCGAGGCAATGAAGCGCAAATCCGTCTTCTGCCTGCCGGAACCATCGCTGCTCGAGGAGTCACCACGTTCAACAATAGCCGCCAGGATGCGTTGCGCATCTGCATCAAATGATTCCAGCTCACGTAAAAACAGGAACCCGCCTTCAGCCTGCCCGATAAATCCACCTTCACCACTAATACCGGAACCCAGCAACGCATCTCTAGTTCGACCCGCGGGCAGGTCGTCACCGGATAAACACACAAATGGTTGCTCGCGACGTGCCGACAACGCGTACACATAACGCGCAGCGGCCTCACGACTCGATCCGGACTCACCCACAATAAGTATGGGTGAGGCAAGTGGTACCGACTGTTCCAGGCGACGGCGAACTTCGAATATCTGCTCACTTTTACCAATCGGAGCAGTCAATGGCGGTAACTGCACCGGATTCTCGGCTATAGGCATTTTCGGCGCATTTTGCAGCGCTTTCTCTACTGTTAGGAGCAGTTTCGCGATAGATACCGGTTTTTCAATAAAATCTGCAGCCCCAAGACGGGTTGCCTCGACTGCTGTCTCAACCGTACCGTGCCCGGACATCATAACGATCGGGCAGCCCGGATTAGCCTCTCCCGACCATTCCTTGAGCAAGGTAATTCCATCAGTATCAGGCATCCAGATGTCCAGCAAGACAAGATCCGGCAAGTCGGTACCAATCTTCGTGCGTGCTTGGGCAGCATCACAGGCTGTCGTTACCCGATAACCCTCTTCAGACAAAATCTCATCCACCAGGATTCTGATATCTGCTTCATCATCGACTACAAGAATTTTAGCCGCGGTCATGATGCTCTTTCCGTGGTTCTGGACTTTCCTGCACGTGGACCGCTACTGCACCGAATCGGTAATCGCACCGTCACAACTGCACCACCATGTTCGCGATTTTCTGCACTGACGCTGCCCCCATGTTCCTCTACAAGTTTCTTGACGATGGCCAGACCAAGCCCGGTGCCCTTGTGCTTGGTTGTCACATAAGGATCAAACAACCTGTCAATGGTTTCGGGGTCGATGCCGGTACCGATATCGCTGATGCAAATCTCAACATTATCCCGCTCACCAATTGAAACCACGTGCGTTGAAATATCGAGCTGTATCTCGGGCCGCCCCTCCATCGCCTCAAATGCGTTACGAATCAGGTTATGCAGTAACTGACGAATACGTGCGTTGTCAGCTTCAATGTCATGGATTGCGGCATCGAGATGAAACTGAATCTGTGCAGAAGTGTCAGGTGACGTGTACAGAGATGCAACTTCTCTGATCAGCAGATTCAAATCAAACTGTGAGAGATGCATCTCCGGTGCCCGGGCGTATTCACTGAAGGCATTGACCATGTCACGCATCGCCTCGACCTGGGTAATGATTGTATTTGTAGCACGTTCCAGCACTTCAGCTTCCATTTCTTTCATGCCATTAAGATAGCGACGCTGAATCCGCTCCGCTGACAACTGAATGGGTGTCAGCGGATTTTTAATTTCATGCGCCATACGTCGCGCCACTTCACCCCATGCCGCATCTCGCTGCGCTTGCAACAATGCGGTTATGTCATCAAACACAATAACACTGCCGCCCGATTCACCGTCTTCGGCAGGCAATGCGGTACTGGCGCAAACAAATTCATGTCTTCCTGATGCACCCTGTACGCTAATCTGCTCACGCCATTCCGATTCATGCGATGCAAGATGCCCTTCGATAGCGTCCATGAATTTGGCCAGCAATTCATTTTTCTTGGCAAACTCATCAAGCCGTTGTCCTATAGCTCCAGTCAGATCCATATCAAGCATTGTGTTTGCTGCATTATTTACATGCCGGATGCGCCCGTCATTTTCGATGGCGATCACTCCGGTCGATAGTCGTGCAAGGATTACCGCAACATGTGCCCGTTCCTTGTCAACACGTTGCTCACTGTGCCGCGCCTCCTCCCGAGCCTGCGACAAATGCTGAATCATCTGATTGAATGAATCGATCAAAAAACCAATCTCATCATTCGATGTCACTGACAGACGGGTGTCAAAGTCACCTGCTGCAACGGCCTGGGTACCAGCCACCACCGACTGAATCGGCGCAACAAGTCGACGGGCAAAGAAAAATGCGCCATAAACGGCTGCCAGTACGGATAGCAAGATGACCAGGGTCAGGGTCAGCGCAAAACTTGCCTTCAATGGCTCGCGCAGAAAGACCAGCTGGTTATAACGTGAATATGCATTCTCAACTGAGTCAACCAGCGTACCAATACGCTCGCCGACCGGATAAACAGCCTGCAGAATTAACCGCTCCTGACCGGACCGAACACCCGGCAAAAACATGGCAGCACGGACTTGATAGTGGCCATTACCAATCGGGTCGATACCGACATAAGTGCCTGATGCACGCAATTGCAGCATCACATCTTCCGGCGGTGCTGCCGGAAACGGTGCTACTGCATCACGATGACTTGTCGCAACAATCAGGTTATATCGGCCATACAGCGTGACATCGATTGCACCCGCATCACGCCGCGACTGACCAAGTATTGCCACCAGATCCCCTTTATCTGAATGCAGTACTTTGTCCGCTATTCCCCTGGTGTGCTCCATGCTTGTATATATATGGCGATCAAGTGCAGTGCGGCTTAATGTCAGCGCATCATTCAAGCCCCCCTGAATCTCAACATCGAACCATGTATCAATTCCACGACTCAGAAATTGCACCGCAAACAGATACGCAACAATAAGTGGTGCAGCTGCCAGCCCAACGATGGCGGTCAACATGCGAACCTTAAGTTTTGTGCCAGGAACTCCATGCCAGTGGTCGCGCACCAACCTGATCAATTTACCAATGATCAGGGTGAGCAAGATAACAACACCAACAGCATTGACGACCAGCAGCAGGCCATGAAGGCGACCAAATTCTTCCGGGTCTTGAGATGTCCGGGCCAGCAGCGCCAGTGTCGCCACGCCAAGCGCTAACGCAACAATCACCAGTGTCGTGTAAAAAATACGTTTCAGGCGTTTAGCATCCATACATACCAATCACTTTCGAGCCGAAATCCACTGCTCCAGAAGGCGAGCAGCTGCAATGGCCCGGGCAGTGTGTTCTGATCGAGTACTACACGTATTGCAATCTCATATCGCTCATCGGCATCAAGCAAAGCAGCATCGATTATCGGTAAATCAACAATTCTGCCCATGCCATTTAACGCAGAAAATAATGTTGCGAATGAATTCTGTTCACCACTGTTCAGGTTGCGTACAACGTAACGCTCACTCAATGGCTGATAGCTGAGCGCAAAACGCTGCGCCAGTGTTGCTGTTTCCTTGTCAACCCAGAAACGCCGCACTCTATTGAGTTGAACCTGTAACTCGATCGTCAGCACGACACCGCTGTCGAGCGCGGTCAGAGCTTCTTCACTCAGTTGAAAATCTATCAGCGCAGTCGCAAGCCAGACCCCCTGATACAGTCGCGAATCAGCATTACGTATTTCAAAAGGCTGATTTTTTGAATATGCGGCGCTGAGCGGTGCACAACTAATTATTAGTGCGCAAATAACGCCAGCCCAGCGGCAGACACGATGTGTCCTGTCCCGCAACGAAGCGGACGATTGATTGCTTGTGAAGCTGCAACACATTGTCAGTTAGGCCGGATCTTGTAAAAAATTCGGGCAAGGCATTGGCACACTGGAGGCTGCTGTTGCACAGGCTTCTAGGCGCTTCGTTCCATTAAAGCATAATAAAAACCATCGGTATTGGCAGGTCCTGGTAGCAGCTGATAGCCCGGCCCCGGCCCCGCTGCTATGGCTTCGGGCAAGCAGGCTTGCGAAACCTCGACCTCTGTTGCATCCGGATGTTTGCGCATAAATTCGGTGATGACATCGTGATTCTCCGCCCGCAATACCGAACAGGTCGCATAAAGTAATCGCCCGCCCGGTTTGAGCAATGGCCACAGAGCATTAAGAATCCGACTTTGACGTGCGGCAAATACCGGAATGTCCGAGGCTCGACGCAAAAATTTGATATCCGGATGACGACGAATGACACCCGTTGCAGAACAAGGCGCATCAATCAAGATACGATCGAAGCTCACATCACCGTCCAGATTGCCGGCCCAGGTCTCGGGAGTCTGCACATCGGCGGCCACCAGCTGTGCCGTATAACCGAGTCTGGTCAGATTCTGCTCGATCAGTTCATTGCGAGCCGGTGCAATATCAACAGCGACGACATCCAGTTTTCCATTGGCACGTTCAAGAATATGCCCGGTTTTACCGCCAGGTGCCGCGCAGGCATCGAGCACCCGCATGCCGGGAGCCGCATCGAGTAATTCTGCCGCAAGTTGTGCGGCGGCATCCTGCACGGAGAGCTCTCCTGCTGCAAAACCCGGTAATTCACTAACCGGCAGCGGGGATTCCAGACAAACGGCTGCAGGGAAGCCCGTTAATGTTGTCGCATCAATATTATTGGTCGTTTGCAATGCATTGATTGTCGTTGCCACATCGGTTCGCGCTGTGTTCACACGCAGCCACATCGGTGGTCGTGCAAGCGCAAAAGTCAGAATCTGCTGCGCCTGATCGCCCCAGTCTGATTGGATTTGGTCAATTAACCATTGGGGGTGCGAGTAGCGCCCTTCATCCCGGGCCAACACGCTGGGCAACAAACTGTCTTGTTCACGCTGAAAGCGTCTGAGCATCGCATTGACAAGGCCGGATGCACGCGGTCGCTGTAATCTTGCCGCCGCATCTACGGTCGCAGACACCGAGGCATAACCTGGCTGACGCATGTCTATCAACTGGAAAAGCCCGACCGACAACAAAGCCTCCAGAATAAGATCACGTGAGCGTAGCGGCCGATCCAGCAGCTCACCGATGATCAACCGATGGCGGTGATGCCAACGCAGTGCGCCGTATGTCAGCGCCTTGACGAAGGCTCGATCACGTTCAGCTAATTGATCGCCGAGCGCATTTTGCAAAGCAGTTTCAAGCGAACGACCGCCGGCCAGTACCTGATCGACAGCAATCGCAGCCGTAGCCCGTGTTTGCGCACCCTGCCCGGCAGGGTTTTTCCCGGTCATCTCTTTCATATTACTTTTTTTAATCAAAAACCTTGCCAACAATGTCATTGCCACGCGCAAAATCACCAGCGTTCAGCCGGCGGCGTCCCGGCATCTGCAATTCAATAAGCCGCAGTAAACCCTGGCCGGTACGCACATCAATACCCTTGTTCGTCGCCGCTTCAACCCGGCCGGCCTGAATTGCAGGTCCGGTTGATTCGGGGGGCAGCAAATCCGCGTCAACAAGGATCGACTTCCAGCACCGCATTCGCTCACCATCGAGAATAGTTTCGGCAACCGGCCACGGATTATAGGCGCGTATCTGTCGATCTAATTCGAAGGCTGGGCGCGACCAGTCAATCAGCGCATCTGCCTTGTTGATTCGCGGCGCATAAGTCGCTTCACCATCACTTTGTGCAATGGGCATTAAGGATCCCTCCAAAATTGGGTCAAGACAGCGAGCCAACAGTTCTGCACCCAGCTCAGCAAGGCGATCGTGCAATTCTTCGGCGGTTTCCTGCAGACCGATATCGGTCTGCTCTACAGCGTACACCGGGCCGGTATCGAGTCCTTTGGCCATCTGCATAATGCTGACGCCAGTGTGTCGATCACCAGCCAGAATGGCCGCCTGGATCGGCGACGCGCCACGCCAACGAGGCAACACGGAGGCATGTACATTGATGCACCCGCAGTCAGGCAATGACAGTACCTCAGCAGGCAATAGCAGGCCATAAGCGACAATGACCATCAGATCCGGCGCAAATACCGCCAGCTGCTCCAATACATCCGTATGCTTGAGTCCGACCGGCTGATACACAGCCACCTCATGTTGCAGCGCACACTGTTTGATGGGTCCGGGCGTAAGACGGCGGCCACGTCCTGACGGTCTATCCGGCTGCGTTAGTACCGCAACAACTTCATGCTGCGATGCAAACAAGCGCTGCAGGCTAGGTACGGCAAAATCCGGAGATCCGGCAAAAACTATTCGAGCCATTTGGTATGCCTGCTAGTACGAAAGCCGCGCTAGATCCGCGGTGTTGAAGCCCGCCCAGCGGCGGGTTCGCGCTTGCGCTGCTTGAGCGCCTTCTTTCTGATGCGCAAACGCTTGAGTTCCGAGAGGTAATCTACAAACAATTTACCGTCCAGGTGATCCATTTCATGCTGAATACAGACTGCCATCAGGCCTTCAGCCTCAAGCTCGAATGGCTGACCGTCACGATCCAGCGCGCGTACACAGATCTTCTCGGCCCTTTCGACATCCTCATTGATCCCCGGAACAGACAAACAGCCCTCCTCATTCAACGCTGAGCCCTCTTGCATGACTATTTCCGGGTTGATAAAACAACGCGGATCATCCTTCATTGTGGAGATATCCAGCACCAGAATACGCTCATGAATATCTACCTGTGTTGCCGCGAGACCTATACCTGGAGCCGCATACATCGTTTCCAGCAGATCCTCTACCAGGCGTCGCACCGCATCGTTTACAACAGCCACGGGACGGGCTTTTGTCCGCAGTCGCGGGTCGGGATATTCAAGGACACAAAGCACTGACATAATGGCTCCTGTGCAATTTCGTGCACAGCGCTATGAATTACGCATAAATTTATGATATATCGACATATAGCCCAGTGGGAATCCAGCTAATTTTACGCGTAACATGGAATCTCGGGCTTGTTGTTGTCATGTATTACTTATCTGTATAAACCCGGGAATTATAGCAGTGGCTGATTCCGGGCTGATGCAGATTAAACATTAGGGATGTAAATTCCATGAAGATTTTTCAGCCGTGGATCCGGCCAGTTACTGCTGGCACGTTGATGCTGCTTATCATATTACTGAGCACACCCGCTATTGCTGGCGATAGTGTTGCTCTTAACCCCTCTCACCCTGATCGCTATGTCGTCGAACGCGGCGACACACTGTGGGACATCTCGGCGATGTTTCTGCAAGATCCATGGTATTGGCCGGAGATCTGGCGAGTCAATCCGCAGGTCGAGAATCCTCACCTGATATATCCGGGTGACGTACTCGTCCTTGTTTATATTGACGGTAAGCCACAAATTCGCCTCGAACGCGCAGCAGGCGATGAGTCGCTCTCGCCACGTATTCGCAGCGAGGACCTCGGTCAGGCAATTGCAGCGATTCCACTTGAGACCATTGCTGCCTTTCTAAGCAAGGGTACTGTGCTGGAACGTGATCAGGCCAATGATCTGCCGTACATCGTCGCTATCAAGGAAGGGCACCTGATCGGTGGCGCCGGCAACGATGTGTATGTACGTGGTGAAGAGATCGGGCCGGTAGGCCGCGGTTACAGCGTCATCCACCTCGGCGACAAGCTGGTTGACCCGGACGATAACAGTGTAGTCGGCTATGAAGGCATCTTCGTCGGCGAAGGGTTGATTGCCCGCGAAGGCGATCCCGCAACACTGCATCTTGTCGACACCAAACGAGAGGCTCTGGAAGGCGACCGACTGCTCAGGCAGGAGTTTGAAATTCCGTTGCAATTCATTCCCCGCGGACCGGACGAAGAAGTCTCGGGCAGAATCATTCACGTCATAGGCGGGCTGGCGGCTATCGGCCAGTATCACATCGTGATCCTGAATCGTGGCGCACAGCATGGCCTTGACGTCGGACATGTACTGCGTGTCTGGCAGGCAGGTCAAAAGCATCGCGATTCCACCGCGGGCGGTTCTGTACGCCTTCCCGATGAACCAGCCGGTACGGTGATGATATTTAAAACCTACGAGCGCATCAGCTACGGCCTGATCATGGAAGCAACAACTGATATTCATATCCTGGACAAGGTAAAGAATCCGTAACAGGCATCTGCTTGCAAAGCTCGGCGAACAGAGCAGATTTTGCTCTGTTCGCCGATATACAAAACTGCTTCAATTCAAGTCACAATTTATCTGCGGCAGCGAGCCGCTCGTGGCTAAAGCCGCTCATATAAACAAACCATTAACTAAAAAATGGTAAGAAATGGGGTTTAACCCTATTGCTTAATTTCGGGGATATACATGTCTGACGATGGGTGGCTGACGCTCGGTTTGGCCAGTGGAGTTACGGGCGAAACCGTAACCTCCCTGCTGGAACGATTCAGCTCCATAGACAAAATTCTCAACGCATCACCAGCCCAACTGCGCGCCGCCGGCATCACGGAGAAAGGTGTGCGCAATATTCTTACTCCCGACTGCAAGCAACAAGCCCATTGTGCACAGTGGCTCGAAGCACCGGACTGCAGCATCATCACATGGCTCGATCCATGTTACCCGCCCTTGCTGCGCGAAATCTCTGCAGCACCGCCCCTGTTGTTCGTCCGCGGTAATGTCAATGCACTGAGCCTGCCACAACTGTCGATTGTCGGCAGCCGCAATTCAACACCAGGTGGCAGAGAGACTGCACACCGATTCGCTGCACATCTTGCACAGACCGGTTTTTGCATCACCAGCGGCCTTGCACTGGGCATCGATGCAGCTGCGCACCGAGCCGCCCTGTCAGTTGGTGGTCACACTATTGCGGTATTAGGTAACGGGCCCGATATTGTCTATCCGCGTGAACATGCCGCTCTGGCCAATGAGATTGCGGCAAACGGCACGCTGGTGTCGGAGTTTGCCCCTGGCTGCATGCCGCGCAAATCACAGTTTCCACGGCGCAACCGGATCATCAGCGGGCTTGCGCTCGGCACCCTGGTGGTCGAGGCAAGTCTGCGCAGCGGTGCGCTGATTACGGCCAGAAATGCGGCCGAGCAGGGACGTGAAGTTTTTGCTATTCCCGGATCAATCCACAACCCGGTGTCACGTGGCTGCCACCGGCTGATTCGTTCCGGTGCCAAACTGGTAGAAACTGCCGATGATATTCTCGAAGAACTCGACGGAATGATTGCCGGTATTGCGGCAACGATTGAACAAAATCCGAATCAACCAGTATTGGCAACAAAATTGGTGCTCGATACTGATTACCAGCGCTTGCTAAGCCTGATAGGCTGGGACCCGGTCGATATAGACACACTTATTACACGTAGCGGATTGACGGCAGAGGAGGTTTCCTCCATGCTTTTAATCTTGGAACTGGATGGGCGCGTAGAACCACTGACCGGTGGACGCTACGTACAGAGGGAAGAAGGTCAATCTAAATGAGCGAAACAGTGCTTGATGTGCTCATGTATCTGTTTGAAACGTATTCTGAACAGGATCTGGAGACAGAACCAGAGCCCGATCAGAGCATTTTGCGTGAAGAACTATTACATGCCGGGTTCGGCGAACCCGAGGTAGACCGTGCTCTCACCTGGCTTGACGGGTTGAGTTCCCGGCACCTGCCGCCATTCTCAAAACAACCGGCGGAACGCTCCGTACGGCTGTTCAATCCCTTCGAGCTGTCACGGCTCGATGCAGATTGTCGTGGCTATATTTTATACCTCGAACAGATCGGTATCCTGTCGACGGTACAAAGAGAACTGGTTATCGACCGACTCGTTGCGCTCGGCGCAGGCGATATCGATGTCGAACAGGTCAAGTGGGTTGTATTGATGGTTCTGTTCAGCCAGCCGGGGCAGGAAAAGGCTTTTGCCCGGATGGAAGACCTGGTATTTGAAGAAAATACCGGCCTGGTAAACTGATTTCATTGATGCCATCGCATTCTATCTTCATCCTTTGATACTCTTCTGACCGCGGCATGACCGCGGTTTATTTATAGTAGACAGTGAAATGGGCATGAATATAGTCGTCGTCGAATCACCGGCGAAAGCAAAAACGATCGAAAAGTACCTCGGTAAGGACTACAAGGTTCTCGCCTCGTATGGCCATGTGCGCGATCTTGTGCCCAAAGAAGGTGCGATTGATACCGAAAACTCGTATGCGATGAAGTACGAGATCATCGAGAAAAATGAAAAGCATGTCGATGCCATTGCCAAGCTGATGAAAAAAGCTGACGCACTGCTGCTGGCTACTGACCCGGATCGTGAAGGGGAAGCCATTTCCTGGCACCTGTATGAACTTCTCAAGGAACGTGGCCTGCTCGAGGGCAAGGAAGTGCATCGCGTCGTATTTCATGAAATTACCAAACGTGCTGTACAAAATGCTGTAGCCAATCCTCGCGAATTATCAAACCTGCTCGTTAACGCACAGCAAACCCGCCGGGCGCTTGATTACCTGTTTGGTTTCAACATGTCGCCGCTGTTGTGGAAAAAAATTCGCCCGAGTTTATCTGCCGGACGTGTGCAGACCCCGGCACTCAGACTGATTGTCGAACGCGAGAAAGAAATTGATGCGTTTGAGAATCAGGAATACTGGACAATTGAGGCTGACATCGGCGCAGAACCTGTAGGATTCAGCGCACGCCTCGCCGAGTATCAGGGCAATAGGGTCGAACAATTTAGTTTCGTCAATGAAGAGCAGGCAAACGACGTACGCAACAACCTGCTTACCGCGGCTGATGGCAAGGTTCGGATCAATAACGTTGAGAAGAAGCAGCGCAAGCGTAATCCTACCGCGCCGTTTACAACCTCTACGCTACAGCAGGAAGCAGCGCGCAAGCTCGGCTTCACGGCGCAACGCACGATGATGACGGCACAAAAGCTGTATGAGGGCACCGAGACCGAGGACGGTAGTGTCGGCCTGATCAGCTACATGCGTACAGACTCGGTCACACTCGCCGCGGAAGCCCTCGACGAAATTCGGCAGCTGATCAAGGAACGCTACGGCGCCGAGAATCTGCCGGACGAAATTCGTACCTACAAGACCAAGGCGAAGAACGCACAGGAAGCGCATGAAGCGATTCGTCCAACCAGCGTCATGCGCACGCCCGACAGCCTGAAAAGCTTCCTCAACACAGATCAGTTCAAATTGTATGACCTGATCTGGAAACGTACCGTAGCCTGCCAGATGGTGCATGCCTTATTCGATATGGTTGCGCTCGACTTGCTACCGGTCGTCAATCCAGAAGTGGGTCGCTTGCGTGCAACGGGATCGACCCTGGTCAAACCTGGGTTCATGGCTGTTTACCAGGAAGGTCAGGACGACGTTAAAGATGCCGATGATGATCGTACCTTGCCGATCGTCAATGAAGGCGATGTGTTGACGCTTGCGGAAATCAAAGCCGATCAGCATTTTACCGAGCCACCACCGCGCTTCACGGAAGCCAGCCTGGTTAAGACGCTCGAAGAATTTGGCATCGGTCGACCCTCTACCTATGCCAGCATCATCTCGACACTGAAGAATCGCGAGTACGTCGAAATGGACGGTAAGCGTTTCATCCCGACAGATGTTGCGATCATCGTCATCAACTTTCTAACAAAACATTTTGAGCGTTACGTCAACTACGACTTCACTGCCCAGATGGAAGACACACTCGACGAAATATCCCGCGGTGAGCACGAATGGATACCGGTACTCGACGAATTCTGGGGCCCGTTCCACAAACTCGTTGAAGAAAAAGAAGAGACCGTAACCCGTGAAGATGCCGGTCAGGCACGCGAACTCGGTATCGACCCTAAATCCGGCAAACCGGTCAGTGTGCGTATCGGCCGTTATGGGCCATTCGTGCAGATCGGCACGCGTGAAGATGAAGACAAACCAAAATTCGCCGGCCTGCGTCCCGGCCAGAGAATGGCTGCAATCGAGCTCGCCGAAGCGCTCGAACTGTTCAAGCTGCCGCGCAAACTCGGCGAAACACCAGAGGGAGAACCAGTTTTAGCCAGTATTGGCCGGTTCGGGCCCTATGTTCGATACGGCGACAAGTTCGCATCGATTCGTGATGATGATCCTTACACGATCACACTTGAACGAGCGCTGGTCGTGGTTGCCGAAAAGAAGGAGGCCGATGCGAACCGGCTCATTCTCGACTTTGAAGAGGAAGGCATTCAGGTACTGAATGGACGTTACGGGCCATACATTACCAACAAGGAAAAGAATGCCAAGATACCCAAAGATCGTGAACCCAAGAGCCTGACGCTCGAGGAGTGCATCGAACTGCTGGCCAAGGCACCGATGCGCAAGAAGCGCGGATCAAAGAAAAAGGTAAAGAAGAAAGTCGCGAAGAAAAAAACAGCTAAGAAGAAAACCAAGCGGAAAAAGGCCAAAAGAAAAAAGGCTAAGAAAAAATCGAAAAAGAAAGCTGTAACAAAGGCCGCGACCAACGATGGCTGACCGCGACGGAAGTCGACCGGATGCCAACTAAAACCAGTTTCATGCATTTACGTCGTGCAGCACAGACCATTCATAATGGCGGTGTTGTCGCTTACCCGACCGAAGGCGTCTTCGGCCTCGGCTGCGATCCGAACCAGCACGAAGCTGTGCTGCGCATTCTCACACTCAAACAACGGGATGTTTCTGCCGGCCTGATCCTGATTGCCGCAGATCGCGACCAACTAGACGGCTGGATCAATCCAACAGCTGATGAACAGAGCGCTTTATCGGCTACCAACAAATTTATCACCTGGGTTGTCACCGCAGACCCACGCTGCCCGGATTGGATTACCGGCGGCAGATCAACCTGTGCGGTACGCATTACGCAACACCCTATTGCCGCAGCGCTGTGCCGGGAAGCCGGTATGCCGCTGGTCTCAACAAGTGCGAATCGACACGGTCATATTGCTGCAGTATCTACATTGGCAGTCCGGCGTACGTTTGCTCAGTCTGTTGATTACATCCTGCCGGGCAGCACCGGCGCTGCAGCCGGCCCATCGGAAATTCGAATTGCTCGAACCGGGGCTGTACTCAGGGCCGGATAAGAAGAACAAGGTAAACAGAACCTGCCGCTGAGCTTGAGTGGATTTTGTAAAATATGTTATTGTCCCTTAAGAAATTACTGTAAACACCTATTTCTTAATAACTAATAAGTCAGGCGAT
>Ga0233412_10000725_pt1 | contig 18499 bp, 17 predicted proteins | sample Na_anoxic_4_MG_FD_180667 | JGI IMG/M metagenome (GOLD analysis project Ga0233412, IMG submission 180667) | Seawater microbial communities from Saanich Inlet, British Columbia, Canada - Na_anoxic_4_MG | ecosystem: Environmental > Aquatic > Marine > Inlet | place: Canada: British Columbia...
TGAAGTTTCTTGGCGATGTCGGCCTCGAGTATTTGAGCCTCGACCGTAGCGCCGAGACACTATCTGGTGGCGAGGCACAGCGTATCCGACTGGCGAGCCAGATTGGCTCGGGGCTCGTCGGGGTCATGTATATTCTCGACGAACCATCTATTGGCCTGCATCAGCGTGACAACCAACGCCTGCTGAATACGCTCATCCACTTGCGCGATCTTGGCAACACCGTAATCGTTGTCGAGCATGATCAAGAAGCCATCATGGCCAGCGATCATGTGGTCGATCTGGGGCCGGGCGCTGGCGTACACGGTGGCGCAATCGTCGCCCAAGGTACCCCGGCAGAAATACTGAATCATCCTGAATCACTGACCGGTCAATACCTGTCAGGTCGTGTCCAAATTGAATTGCCCCCAACCAGACGCCCTGTTGATCCACAACAGATGCTGACGATCAAAGGTGCACGTGGCAACAATTTGCGTGCTATCGACGTTGATATTCCGTTACGCGTCATGACATGCGTGACCGGTGTATCCGGTTCGGGAAAATCAACCCTGATCAACGACACCTTATATAAGGCCGCTGCTGAAGCCATTAATAAGAGCAGTCACGATCCGGCGCCACACGACGGATTGGCCGGACTCGAAAATGTTGATCGCATCATCGACATCAGCCAGAAACCAATCGGCAGGACACCTCGATCCAACCCGGCGACATATTCAGGTTTATTCACCGCCGTGCGGGATTTATTCGCTGGTACGCAAGAAGCCCGTTCACGTGGCATGAAACCGGGCCGCTTCAGTTTCAACGTTAAGGGTGGCCGCTGTGAACCATGCCAGGGTGATGGCCTCATCCGTGTCGAGATGCACTTTCTGCCGGATGTCTATGTGTCTTGTGACGTCTGTAAGGGCCAACGCTACAACCGCGAAACGCTCGAAATAAAGTATAAGGGGAAAAATATCCACGAAGTTCTCGACATGACTGTCGAGGATGCCCTCGAGTTCTTCCGCAATGTGCCGGTTATCGCACGCAAGTTACAGACACTGCTCGACGTCGGGCTGTCATACATTACGCTCGGACAGAATGCGACAACCCTGTCGGGAGGTGAGGCACAACGCGTCAAGCTGGCAAAAGAACTGTCAAAGCGAGCGACCGGCAATACTCTTTATATACTCGATGAGCCAACCACCGGCCTGCATTTTCACGATATCGCACATTTGATTGTAGTACTGCAGCAGCTACGTGATCAGGGCAACACGATTGTCGTTATCGAACACAATCTCGACGTCATCAAAACGGCTGACTGGATTCTCGACCTCGGGCCCGAAGGCGGTGATGGTGGTGGCCTGCTCATTGCTGAAGGCACACCGGAAACGGTGGCAGAAAACCCGAACTCATTCACCGGACAATATCTGCGGCCGGTACTCGAACAGCAGACACAATCATCCAAGCGATGTGCGAGTTGAGCTTCTTGTTACACTCCCACAAATAATACAATTTATCTGCTAAATTAATATTCTTTTCAACCTGCATTGCTAACCAAGTGAGTCTCAACCTGTCAAATTTCAACTCTTTTCGTGGCCTGATAATTCTTAGCTGCATAATGCTGAACGCCTGCGGTGGCGATCAGGTATCCAACAAGCCCGGCGGCATGGGCCGCGGTGGCCCCGTTGCAGTAATCGCATCACCGGTGGTGGCACAGGTATTCACTGACGAATTCACCGCACTGGGTACAGCCTGGTCAAATGAATCTATCGAAGTCACGTCCCGTATCTCCAGCGTAATTACACGCATCACATTCGAGGAAGGCCGTGAAGTCGCCACGGGTGACCTGCTGGTGGAACTGGACAACCGTGATCTCAAGGCCAGCCAGATGAAGGCAAAAGCGACCCTGAAAAAAATAAGCAGCCAGTATGAGCGACGCAAATCACTCGGTACGACAAAAGTTGTTTCACAAGATGAGCTTGATGAACTGGCGGCAAATCTGCAAATTGCCACAGCTGAATTACGCATTGCCGAAGCTCGACTGCGCGACTCCTTTATTCGTGCACCATTTGCCGGCTCTGTCGGTCTACGCCGCATCAGTATCGGTGACCTGGTCGGTCCGGACACAATTATTACGACTCTGGATGACGTTGCCACACTGAAATTACAGTTTGCGGTACCCGAGGTGTTTCTCGGCACACTGAGTGAAGGCATGTCGATCAAGGCAACGAGTTCTGTATATCCTGACCGTCACTTTACCGGAGAGATCCGGACAATCGATTCACGTGTTGATCCGGCTACCCGCTCCATTGCGGTTGTGGCTCGATTACCAAATACAGACAGGCTGCTTCGCCCGGGTATGTTTCTGACTGTAGTTTTGCAGCGGGAACGCAACGGTGTGCTGATGATTCCGGAAGAATCACTGGTGCCAAGTCAGGGCCGTCAATTTGTATTCGTGATCAAAGACGACAAGGCGCTGAAGAAGGAAGTGCAACTCGGCACGCGCGCACCTGGCCTTGCTGAAATTCGACAAGGTCTTGAGGCGGGTGAAATGGTGGTGACTGAAGGTACACAAAAGTTACGTGATGGTGTGCCGGTACAAATCGTGTCCGGCAGCTGAAGGTAACATCCGATGCTGATATCCGAAATCTCGGTACGCCGTCCGGTCTTCGCCGCTGTAATCAGCCTGGTGTTGGTTATTCTCGGACTGCTGGCACTGGACCGCCTGGCAGTAAGGGAGTTCCCAAATGTTGATCCGGTGGTCGTAACCATTGACACACGTTATCGCGGTGCATCGGCAGAGGTGATTGAACGACGCATCACGCAAGTCATCGAAGATGAAATTGCCGGTATTGCAGGCGTGGAAAAACTTACCTCCAGCAGCAAGGATGAGCTCTCACGGATCGGTGTGGAGTTTGCGCTGGACCGCGACCCTGACGGCGCATCAAGTGATGTACGTGAACGCATCAGCCGGATTATGGGTCGCCTGCCCCCGGAAGCCGATGCGCCACGCATTATCAAACAGGATTCCAGCATGGATTCCACGATGTATATCGATGTATCCAGCCAGAGTCGTTCTCTTATGGATATTACCGATTTCATTGAGCGTAACCTGGTAAATCAATTGTCGGTCATCGAAGGCGTCGCCACGATCCGCGTTAACGGCGCGCAAATACCGGCCATGCGCATCTGGCTAAATCGGGAAGCACTGGCAGCCCGCAATCTGACTGTACAAGACGTAGAAGACACCTTACGGCGGGAAAATGTAGAGTTTCCAGCCGGAAGAATTGAGTCGTCCGAGCGTGAGTTTTCTCTGCGCACCACCACCGGCCTGAAGCAGCCGGAAGATTTCGCAAACCTGGTCCTGACGCGTGATCGAAACTTCATTGTGCGTCTTGGCGATGTTGCAGATGTACGCATCGAACCGGAAAGCACCCGCGGCGTTGCCCGGTCAAATGGCACGCCGGGTATCAGCCTCGGGATCGTGCCCCAATCCAAGGCAAATATTCTGGCGGTAAACAAAGCAGTGATCGCCGAACTCGAAAGATTAAAGAGCTCAATCCCAAAAGATATCCAGATCGGTGTGAACGTAGATTTTTCAGTATTCGTCAGTGCCTCCATGAAAGAGGTACTCAAGGCACTCGGCATTGCATTGCTGATGGTACTGGTGGTGATCTATGCCTTCCTCGGGTCCATACGGGCGACACTGATCCCGGCGGTGACCATTCCAATTTCAATAATTGCCACGTTTACAGTCATGGCCGCGCTCGGTTATTCGATTAACACACTGACCTTGCTAGGTATGGTGCTGGCAATTGGTCTCGTCGTGGATGATGCGATCGTGGTATTGGAGAACATCGTCCGGCGAATGGAGCAGGGCCAGCCGGCACTGTTGGCCGCGATTGATGGCAGTCGGGAAATTGGTTTTGCGGTAATTGCGACCACTGCCGTGCTCATCGCGGTATTCGTACCCATATCTTTCATGCCGGGTAAAGTCGGCGCACTGTTTGGTGAATTCGGAATTTCACTGGCCACAGCAATTCTGTTTTCCAGCCTGATCGCACTGACCCTGGTGCCGATGCTTGCATCAAAACTATTTACCTCACGGATGACACGTCGCAAAGGCGCTGCCAAAGCGGACCAACTTTTTAATTGGCTAACGGAACGATATCGTCGCTTACTGGAATTGATCGTGCGCCGACCATGGATTGCGCTCATCCTGATTTTACTGATCGCCGGCAGCAGCGCCGCAATGTTTCGTACCTTACCTACCGAATACGCACCGGCCGAAGACCGCGGTGTTATTTTTGTCTGGCTGCTCGGGCCGGAAGGGGCATCACCCGACTACATGGAACGACAGGTGCGAGTGCTGGAAGTTGCCGCTGCACCACTGGTGGATGAAGGTTACGCACAACGAATAGTGGTCAGAGCCGGTATGGGTAGCGGTGGCGGTGACGTTAATTCAAATTTTGCATACATACCGTTGCTGCCATGGAACGATCGGGATAAACCTGCGATGGAACTTGCAGCCGAACTTCGATCACGCATTAATCAGATTCCCGGTGTATTCGGCATGGTCATGCTGCCACCGAGTTTGGCGATTCGTGGTAGCGGACAGCCATTGTCAGTCGTACTCGGCGGTACCGACTACGGCCAACTATCCGAATGGACCGAGCGTGTCATTAATCGTGTCCGGGAGAATCCGAATATCCTCGGGCTGCGTTCCGACTACATGGAACGTAAACCAAAAATTGAGGTAGCGATAAACCGTGACCGTGCTTCAGACCTGGGTGTATCACTGTCGACAATCGGCCGAACACTGGAAAGCATGCTCGGCTCACGCATCGTCACAACCTATGTGGAACGAGGCGAAGAATACAATGTTCTGCTGCAAGCCAGGCCAAAAGATCGCGCCACCCCCTCTGACCTGCAAAACATTTATGTCCGCTCAGAGCGCAGCGGCAAACTGATACCCCTGACCAGCCTGATCGAACTTACTGAGATTTCCGGACCCGTCGAACTCAAACGCTTCGACCGCCTTCGCTCCATAACCCTGAACGGATCATTGGCACCTGGATATTCTCTTGGGCCGGCCATTCAATACATGGAACAGATTATCCGTGAGGAAATTCCGGAAGGCGTACGTATTAACTATGACGGAGAGTCTCGCGAATTCCGCGAGGCTGGCGGGTCAGTCTACTTCACTTTCCTGCTCGCCCTGGTCGTGTCATTCCTGGTACTCGCAGCCCAGTTTGAAAGCTTCCGTCATCCATTGATCACATTACTAACGGTACCGCTGGCATTATTCGGTGGCTTGATTGGCCTGCACCTGTTTGATTCCAGCATTAATGTATACAGCCAGATAGGTGGAATTATTCTGATCGGCCTGGCAGCTAAGAATGGAATCCTGATTGTCGAATTCGCCAATCAGTTACGTGATCGGGGCGTGGAATTTCAGACAGCCATTGTAGAGGCTTCTGCCATTCGGCTGCGCCCGGTAATTATGACCAGTTTGTGCACGGCCGGTGGCGCAATACCGCTGCTGATGGCCTTCGGCGCTGGCGCGGAAGCCCGGCGCACAATTGGCGCAGTGGTGTTCTTCGGCGTGACAATATCAGTATTTCTGACCTTGTTTCTGATTCCGGCGATGTACACGATGCTAGCACGCAATACACATTCGCCGGAGCATGTCAGTCGGATGATCGAAAAGCTGCGGGAGGACTGAGCCCTCGTCTTTAACGGCTCGCTCTTAACTGTTTCCGAGCCGCCTGATCCCCACTGCATCACGAATCTTTGCAATAAACGGTACGGCAATTTCCCGGGCACGAACAGCGCCTTTACCCAGTATGCTCTCAATATGGTCCGGATCTGCAATCAACCGATCATATTCTGCACGCGCATCGGTTAGATGTGCATTTAAGTATTCAAATAACTCCTGCTTGAGTTCGCCCCAGCCGATACCTTCAGCAAAACGCCCTCTCATCGCCTCAACTTCCGCTTCGGTCGCAAACGCCTGATATATTTCAAATAAAGCACAATTTTCAGTGTCTTTGGGCTCACCGGGTTCGAGTGAATTGGTTTTGATCTTCATGATCAGTTTGCGAAATTTTTTCTCCGGCACAAACAACGGAATTGTATTGTTATAGCTCTTGCTCATCTTGCGCCCGTCAAGACCGGAAAGCACAGCTGTGTTGTTGTCGATAATTGCTTCTGGCAGAACAAACAGTTCAGTGAAGTTGTGGTTGAAGCGTTGTGCAATATCGCGTGCCATCTCAACATGCTGCTTTTGATCTTTGCCAACCGGTACACAATCTGCATTGAACAGCAGAATATCAGCCGCCATCAGTACCGGATAACTGAACAGCGCCATTGTGATGCCCTTGTCCGGATCTCGTGAACCACTGTCTTCATTAGCTGCAACGGCGGCCTTGTATGCATGGGCACGATTCATCAAACCCTTTGCTGTAACCGCATTCAATATCCACATCAATTCCGGTATTTCGGGAATATCCGATTGTCGATAAAATATGGCCCGATCAGTATCCAGACCCAATGCCAGCCATGTGGCGGCAATTTCCAGGCTGGATTGGTGAATTGATTCCGGTGAATGGTTTTTGACCAGTGCGTGATAGTCGGCGAGGAAATAGAATGCATTTGCATCTTTGTTGCCGCTCGCCGCGATTGCAGGCCGGATTGCGCCTGCATAATTGCCAAGATGCGGTGTACCAGTCGTGGTAACGCCAGTCAACACAGTTTGCCGGGCGACTTTGGAGGGGGTTTCGTTGCTCATTGGCAAATTATAGAGTAGTCACATGCTAACAACAGCCAATGAAAAACTTATAGCGCTGTACCCGGCACATCTGGCGATCATCAAATCACGTTTTGATGCGGCGCTGGCTGTAGCAGGCTACGACTCCGTGGTCATCGGTGCTGGTCCCCAGATCATCCGCTTTCTCGATGATCAGAGTTATCCTTTCAAGCCCAACCCGCATATTCTGCAATGGCTGCCACTGCTACAGCACCCAGAATCAGCACTTTTGTATCAACCGGGGGAGAGGCCAGAATTACTCATTCACCAGTCTAATGATTTCTGGCATGCACCACCTGAATTACCGGGCGCGCCATGGGAAGAATATTTTGATCTAACACCCTTACCACGGCTCGAAGACATCGATGCTGCGCAAAAACAACTCCACGGCCGGGTTGCCTATATCGGTGACCCGAAGCAATGGCGCCACAATCCACCTGTAGTCGATCAAAATCCGGAAACTCTGCTGACACACCTGCATTTTTACCGGCCGTTACGCACCGACTACGAAATTGAATGCATACGTATCGCAAATACTCAGGCTGTACCTGCGCACCGGGCTGCCGAACAAGCCTTTGGTGATGGAGCCTCTGAATACGAGATCCTGATGGCATTTCTTGCTGCGTGCAGGTCTACTGAAAATGAACTCCCTTACCCGGCTATCGTCGCGAAAAATTCCCATGCTGCGGTGCTGCATTATCAACATTACAACTGCGAGCCTGGACATCACAACAGTCTGTTGATTGATGCAGGCTGTAGTTGCAATGGGTATGCCAGCGACATCACGCGCACCTATGGTAATGCCCTTAGCAAGAGTGAAGGTTCTGATGAATTTATCAACCTCATTGCCGGTATGGACGAGTTGCAACGTCAACTAGTCACACAAGTCAGTTCCGGTACACCATTTGTAAATCTGCATGCCGCTGCACATCTGGCCATTGGCACTCTATTGCAACAATCGGGCATTGTCAGTACATCAATCTCAGACCCGGTTGATGCCGGTATCACAGCTGCATTTTTCCCACACGGGCTTGGCCATTTCCTGGGCCTGCAAGTTCATGAAGTCGGTAGTTCAATTGCTGATCCGGCAGGTACCGAAATTGAGCGTCCCGAGCATTATCCAAACCTGCGACTCATCCGCACCCTTGAACCAAACCAGGTCCTGACTATCGAACCGGGCCTCTATTTCATTGACTCATTATTAAATAAACTGAAGAGCAAACCAGCCGGTCGCGCAATCGATTGGGGGAAAATAACTTATCTCAAAAAGTTTGGCGGTATCCGAATTGAAGACAATATTCTCGTCACCGCTGATGGGCATGAAAACCTGACTCGCCAAGCCTTTAAATCATGTTGAACAGTCAATCTGATTTGACTGCCCGCAGATAGCCCCGATTAAATCTCAGGAATCACTGTCTTCAACAAATTGAACCTGTGCACCAAATATCCCTGTAGCTGCAATATCACGTACCCGCCAATCATCCAGGCCATCACGCTCCGGCCCATCAAATACTGCCTCTCCAAGCCGTTCGATTTCAGCCTGTAATGAATTAGTCCCCAGAGACATGAGAAAGAAACCTTCACCGTGCTGCTCCAGGTATATAGCCGGCACGGTACCTGCACGTATCGGCTGCACCAGCACTATCCACGACTGACCAAGATCAAAACGGGCCGTATTCACACCACGTGCATCGAGTCGATCCAGTGATGTCACTTGCTGATTGAGAACTCGTTCCCAGACAGGAACTGCTGCAGCCAGATCTCGCACGATAAAATTAATATGGTGGATGTGTTGAGTCATTTCACACTCTCCGGGGCGCTATTGCGCAAGAAAGCTTCAAGTTGCGCCCTGCCATCAGCAATAATTGGCCCACCATGGCTCAGCAATACATGCTCGAAATAATATTCTTCCAAAAGGTGCGTGTAAGCGGCTATCAGACCAACTCTTACCGCAATCGGATCTTCACCTAGCAGCGAATCGGGCACAAACTGCAGTGGACCATCTATTTTTTTGCGTACGCAGCCATCAGCAAGTACAACACAACCGCCTTCCCGGTTGATAAATAGCGCTCCTTCATCCGGACAGATTGAACCAATTTCAACTGCCCGAATACTCCCGGGCAATACATCACCAAAATTAAATGCCTCCACCAGTTCACCATTGGTGAATTCGTGCAATCCTTGTTCCACACACCAAACCTTACAAGAATATTTTTCTTCAAACTCAGCGCAATGCCGATAATGATGACGTATTGACAATAAAATATTCTCAGGAGGATGATCCGCAAACCATTCCAGCCCTTCATCTGGAATCAATGGATCAATCAGTACACGCTCTGGCAGTAAATAGTATGAACTCACTGCCATACCAATTTTTGGATGTGCCTGAGTCCAGTGAAATATCCCGGGTAGTATTTCTTCTATCACTCAACCCTTCTCCCTGCAAAATACCGGTTTACTGGATGCACGAGAATAGCAGTAACAATTGTATGTAATATTTTTCTATTCAACTACTTGCTTTGATTGTGCGCAATCGTCATTTGGCCCAATCCAAAAATAAGGATTGTGTGCTACTTCCCACAGATGACCATCCACATCTTTGAAGTAACCACTATATCCACCCCAAAATACTTTCTGAGGTTTTTTCACCAGGGTTGCGCCAGCTTCAAGCGCCTGATTGATTACTATATTTACTTCTGCCTCTGAATGAACATTGTGAGCAAGTGTAAAAGATTCAAAGCCATTGCCTGCAGAAGGTACGGTGGCATCTGCCGCTAATGCATCACGGCCGTACAAACCTAACCAGGTTCCATTCAGAGTGAAAAAAGCTACTTCCGGAGATGATTCCATACGTGGGAACCCTAGCCCCTCTTCATAGAATCTTATTGATGCAGCCAAATCGCGAACACCAAGAGTAATCATACTGATACATGGATTCACTTTAGAGGTCTCCCGGTAATTACGAGATCTGCAATTAGTGCCTTTTGGGTATTACTTAAATAAGTACTCATCTATATTCTGTTTATGCAGCAGACTCATACCATACAAAAGAATTATTACTATTTTTTTAAATAACGCCATCCAATACAAATAATTATGGCTGGAATAGCTGAAAGTACGAGCGCAGTAATAATTGTATTCCAGATACCAAGGTCATCCATAATTTGCTCTCTTTCGAAATAACGGAAAGCAAAAAACACCGGCACGAATACAACTGCCAGAGTAAGAAAATACTGATTTCCAAAGGTTGATTTACTCATTAGTTTTCAAATACGTTTATATACCTGCAATAACCACTACTGGAGAGCTTATTATAATTACTCTAGCTTCCAGATTATTTTCGTTATATCCAATAGAGGAAGTCATAATATCAGCCCTGTATATATTCAAAATCGAATAAGTATCTCAGAAATCGTTTATTAGCCTGCATTTAAACTGGCCATAAGCACACTTATTAAAACATACACCCACATCAGCATCAGCATCAGCACGACCCAGCTAATAAAATAAACCCGCATTCTGTGCATTACTTTATTTCTTCCTATATGAATATATGCATGCGCTACACGCAGAAGCACATATACCCAAGCCAGCAACTGGAATAATTGGGCCGATTGCAACGTAATCATTGCCACAAGGCAGACTATGTAGAATAAAGTTGGCGCTTCAAATATATTGGCAAAATGTCGTGATAACAATATCGCTTTATCAGGCTCTTTGCCGCCCTGATAGGTTTTGTAGTATGAAATACTAATATCGCCACTAACTACAGATTGAACGCGAGTTCGAAACATGACCCCTAATACAACACAGGTCAAAACTACCATCGCAAACATTGGATAAACTAATTCGTAGTTATTCATAGCACATCACCTGCTACTATTTATTAATAATGTATGTGGTTATCAGGCCTCACAGATTCTGCAATAGATTTTCTGAACTATTACCGGAAGAGCACCAAACCGGACAATTCAAATGTTAAAACTGGTCATGATCACCAAATCTGACTTCTGGACCTTATTTCTACACAACTAATCTTCATCCTGAAGATTCCACCACCATATGCTAGCCAATAACGCCGGAAGCATCGAAACAACAACAGCGAGCATCACTGTATTCCACTTACCAATGCCCTCAATTACGTTAGTACTTTCCAAATACCAGACTAATGCATACGTTGGAATAGAAAAGACTGATAGTATGATAAGAAATATTTTCTGGAAGGGTAATTTTTTCATAAATATAAGTATACCTAATATATAAAATGCAAGCTGCTTTCATGCTAACAGCTCGCCATTGCTTATCAGCAGTAGATATCAAGATCTAAACTACTAATTACTCACTCGCAAATATATTTTAAAACCATTGCTTAACTATTAAAGCACCAACCCATTATTTTATTTAGAAAATCTGATTAACGCTACCTCTACACAAACAGGCTTTTACGATATCTGCTAAAACATTCGCTATTTAGCACTAACTACCACCAGCCCCTCTGAATATAAAGTAAGTGGCGCCCACCAAACATAACGCAGCCCATAAATAGTCAATCTTTAGTGGGCTTTTCATTATGAAAACTGCAAATGGTATAAAAAGCAGTAAAGATATCCCTACCTGAAGAACCTGAAGCTGTGCCAGTGAAAGCACCGTGCTTCCTATCCTATTAGCAGGAATGTGCATGGAGTATTCTAGTGCAGCAATGCACCAACTAAAAAATGAGGCTATGTACCATGGTCGGTCCGACCATTGCTTTAGATGAAAATACCAAGCCGTGAGCATAAAGAAATTAGAAATCAGTAGCATCAGGATTGTTTTTGTGAGAACTGACATGCAGGAATAATACTCCACCGGTATAGAAAAAATTAATATTTACTGGTTGGTGTAGAACTGAATAATGCTCAAATTAGCAGCATGACTTTAACCGGATCTATCTGAGCTTACTAGTCAGCAACAAACTTCAGGCACAACACTTGATGTCCAGCAGGCTTGTGTAGTTTATCTTCTAGAAGCTCAAATCCATATTGCGAATATAATTTACGGCCAATTGAGTTTTCTTTAAACACCTCAACTTCCAGATCGCCCAGTAGCTCTTACGTTTTATCCAGTAGCGTCTTTCCTTCACTCCTGCCATGGTGCTCTGGCTGGAGAAATATTGTACCAAGCCCATTAAATAGATGTGCCAACCGAGCTGCTCTTTCCCAGCAGAAGAACACAGCTTCTAAGTCATCACATTTATACTGTTGTATTCGCAAGAATCAATTTCGTTTTACTAACAACACCCATGAAAGCAGCCGGAGGCATACCGGCCTGGTACTTGCGCAGCAGTATTAACATCCGCTCTGTTTATGCTTATTAGCTGTCGACCATAGTTTAAATACAATGGGTATCACCGGTTTGCTGTGGCGGACATTTAACTGAACCAAATGAGCAAAATATACAACAGTCTCCCGGCTTCGGCTTTAGCATCTCATTGCACCTGGGGCATTCATAAAACCACTGACATGACTTAGTTGGCATTAATTCCTGGGTTACCACCCCACATGCCGGGCAGGTAACATCGCAATCCAGAGTAATAGATGTGCTTTTCATCCTGTCACCACGAAGATACCTAACACTTCAAAAAGTGGCTGGCGAAGCTGGTCCATTGCTTTGACTGGTTATGTTTTGAACCTGACGATCGTGGATACCGCCTAACAGAGCCAATGCCGCTATCGCCCCAACTAACGCAAATGCCATATCTGACTGGGTATCCCAAATATAACCCTGAGTACCCAGAAATGCATCAGCTGCCGTTTCAGAAACTATTGCTACTGCCCACTCTATAAGTTCGTATAAAGCACTCAAGGCAAGACAGAAACAAACAATAAAAAAGTTGCGCCATCTTGATGAAGCTATGACTGCTTTCCTGACAAGAATTTCTCGTGCAATAAGCGCCGGAACGAAACCCTGTAAAAAGTGACCAAGTTTATCGAAATTATTTCTTTCAAAACCAAGTAATGGCTTTAGATATTCGAACAGAGGTACTTCAGCATACGTATAGTGCCCACCCACCATCAAGACGATGCAGTGGATGAGAATAAGTGTATAGAGAAGCGGTGTAAGTGGAAACGAACGATGGGTAACAGCCAAGACGATAACCCCAATAGCTGCAGGTGACACTTCCAATAACCACGTCAGGTAATCTTTTGGGTAGATACCCGACCACACAAGGAATGCAAGAAAAGTAATGATCCAAATGGCTTTCATTTTTCAACCAAAACTAAAGAAGCATAATGCCCATAAAATGTGCTGCTGTGTAACGCCCAAAAATATGTCACAGGCTCCTGATCGCTTGATCATGCTGGATATACCCGACTACTCCATACCAACATACTTAGGCTCTGACGCAATTCTTTTTAGCCAAGCAATTATCCCTGGGTAATCCAACAAATCGAAGCCTCCCTCATGTGCGACATGGGTATACGCGTATAGAGAAATATCGGCAACAGACAATCGACCGCCCACAAAATACGGCTGTTCAGCCAGATACGTTTCCATAACCGTCAAAGCTTTTACTCCCCCGTCCTGTTTTGACTCGTACTCTGCTTTCCGGTTATCAGGAAGCCCCAAAAACTTTGATATAAATCGTGCCACAGCAATATAGGGCTCGTGACTGTATTGCTCGAAAAACTGCCACTGAAACACCTGTGCCCTTAGAAAATTGTCCGTCGGCAGGAATTCTGTATCAGAAGCGAGATAGCACAAAATAGCGTTTGACTCCCACAAGTATCGACCATCATCTAATAGAAGCAATGGAATTTTCCCGTTTGGATTCATAGCCAGGTACTTATTTGTACGAGATTCACCAGCCAGAATATTGATGTGTACCCACTCGTGGTCAATTTCCAACAGCGATGCTAGCAACTTGATCTTGTAGCAGTTTCCAGACTGTATGTCGCCAAAAATTCTCACTGAACATTCCCAGGACATATAACGCCCGAAAAAGGAGCTGCCGGAGTGGCGGTCCCGGCACCGCGTAGCAGGGCCAAGCTTTTCTGCTTATTAGGTGGCAAGTGTTGCATGATTCTCATACAAATAAATCACCTCGGCTTCTGCACCACAATAAATATTGCTTGATTCTTCTCGGGCTGCCACTCGTGCTCTAAGATAAACCCAGCACTACAAAGCCCTTGAACTAACTCATCCCGCGTAAAGATTGCCAGTTCGGGCAGCAAGCCGATTGAGCGCCCAATGGGTGCGATGAACTTGAATAACTTCATTGAATCCGCAATACATACTGTGCTGCTGATGAACCAGCCGCCCGGTTTAAGTAGCGAGTAGACATTCTGTATTGTCTCATTCCAACTTTCCAACAAGTGGAGAATACTGAGCCCCAGAACGATATCGAAACTATTGTCAGGCAGATTCAATACTTTGAAGGTTCTACATTCGAAATCAACATTCCGGATACCAGCTGAGTTGCGTTTAGTTTCAGCTAGCTCAATCATTTTCTCGGAGAAGTCGATCGCGAGAATATGGCTAACCTGTGAAGCATGAGTTAGCGCTGTTGATCCCGTTCCGCACCCGATTTCAAGGAGTTTCATTTCGGGTCTAAAGTAGCTTTGTGTTATCTCAAGTTTCTTTTTGTATATTTCCTCATCGGGCACTGGCTTTCTGGAGTATCGCGTCGCGATTCGATTCCAAAATCTAGCTGATGAATTCATGCGAAATGTTTCCTAACCACTTAACGCCCACAACAGGCGCCACTGTATGAGGCCCGAAATATCAGTAACCGGTTCCCAGTCGCTTGCTTATACCGGTTATGTTTCCTTTCGACTAGAAATATCAATTCCTCACTTTCGTGTCCGAAGCGCTGCCTCGTAAGCCAATTGTGCCCATTGGCGCATTTCGGATGGATCTTCTAATGCTTCTTCCGGCGCAAGGTAGTAAGACATGCCTACCATTTTCTCACCCTTGGGATACTTAAACTGCGATAACCCAAGTTGCTGAAATTTTGGTGCCGACATTGAATCAGCCTTCATATACAGGGTGTCACTCGCGACCAGACCAATCATAACGCCATCGTAGAAAATTCCATGTCCACCAAACATTCTGCGTGAAGTCACTGTGCCAAATTCATGAAACACCTCTTTCAAATACTCCACAAACTCACTCATTGCTAGTCTTGCACCCAGGGTCGACAGGAACCATAACGCCCGCGACAGTGGCCATCTGCAAGCTGGTCCGATTGCTTGTGCTGGTTATGTGTCGTCACTGGTTTTTCCCCTAGGGCTCGATTGAACCACGATGGCGTTGCGTGATGCAGCTTCAAGGTCCTTCTCTAATAGAGTTTTATCAGCGTTCAGCTTTATGTCGTGATACGCCGCGTCCTGGGGGAATAGATCTAAATAGTAGACGAGCCACTTCCGGACTTCCTGCGGATTGTTCTCTATAGCGGTGGCCTGATACGTTAAGTCTTTACCTCGGACCCGAAGGATAACTTCAGCACCGCCACGCAGGTTACGCCACCACATATTTTCGGAAGAGGTAAAGCACCGAATAACGCCGTCTGTTTCCACATACCGAACCGGTGTCGTAAATACCCTGCCGCTCTTGCGTCCGGTAAAAGTGATGAGCATTAGACTACCGCTCCACAAAGCATGAATCGGCAAGTGCAAAAGCAACCGTATCGTTGGATTGATAATGGCAAATAGAGGTTCTGGTAATTTCACAGTCACTGGTTAGGTGGCATTATCAACCCTTTCTGTCCTGGCCGACAAAAAAGACAGCAATAGCTGTGATAAGAAGAAATACACCTATGCTGTAAGGAATTGCAAAATAATATATTGCATTAGGTGACTCAAAATCCGCCAATAACGCTGCAAGCAGGGATCCGCCAACTACTAGCAGCAAATTCGCAATAAAAATATTCTGAAAATATCCTATCCGTCTATCATCAGGCGTCAAATACATGCGAGAAAGAGGCCAAAACAGCATTGGACCAAATAACCAAAACAGGACTGGCCCAAGCAATATGGCCATAACAAATAGAAAGAATCCAAGTGTTCGATTCATATTCACTGACTGCGCCACCTAACGCCTCAATCAGCGGCCAGCCGCAGGCTGGTCCGGCGCCGAAGATGCGTACTGCTTTGACTGATTATGGGGCAAATGTGCCTCCGAATTTGAACATGTACTGAATACAAGCAGTATAAACAGGATGAATACGTGTGTCTGCTACAGTCTGGAAGCAGCCGCTTCGATTACCATGATTTCGCGAACCTGAGTGTCGCCTACCGGCCAACAGCAGAAATGATTTGATTCTAATATTTTGGTGGAACCCAGCAAACTATGACTGATCTTGTTCTATCAACATTTGAGCAACGGATTCACGTAAAATTTCAACCACACCAATGCCCTGCCAGGTGCCATCATCATTTTTTAACGCCAAAGCAACTGGCAATCCCCAGATATTATGAATCACGATGGCATTTGTTTCGCCATCATCTGCTTGCTTAATAATTTCACCTCCATAATGATCCTGATAGTCAATTTCACCTTCGTCATCCCAGTGAACGCTTTGCATGTTATCCAGAGTTATAATTACCCATTCATGGGTACCCATTAATGTTACGAAATCACGCAGTTCATCCAGAATTTTCTGCTTCCCGACCACATCGTTTGAATAGGCTTTAGGACCTGTGCGGTTCATTTTATCTTCACTCACAATGTGAAACTCCAAAAAAGTAAAAAGGCAACATTATTTTTCAAGATACCCTTGAGCAGAACAGGATTGTTGGGACCAGTAAAGTAGCTCACTCAAGCATTAGAAGAATAAGCCATTTTTTTACCTACCTTATCCCAACTATTCGGCGGGCAGTAATTATTTAGCCACCGCAAATTACCTACGCAATATACAGGGCGGTTTCAGTGAAAAGGGGCCTTATGAGAGATATGAAGGAGGAGCTTTCAAAGCTCTAACTGACTCAAAAGGGTCAGTTACCGACACTTTCCGCAGACCCATAACGCCCGCGTCAGGCGCCGCTGGTAGCGGTGCCTGACAAGCACGCGACCATCCCGGTCGCTTGCTTGTGCTGGTTAATGATCAATTTCTCATCACCCGTGCCAGATGCTTCTTCGCTGCGGACAGACTGGCCCTATCGGTCGCATGTGATTTTTCTGCGTCTGACACACCCTTAAGTGCTTGCTCAATGTCTGTACCGGGCAACCAAGATGCTACAACGGTGGCGTCAGAATTATTGTCGCTCACGATCCCTTTAGTCTCGCCCTTGAGAATTCCTAATCGGTGTTTGCAATATTGACCGTTGATTCCGGCTAGACAAGTGCAAAAAGCACTTAGATTATTGCCATCGAGCACGAATGAGACCTCGTATGGGTCTGCCGCAGATCCTTTGACTAAGAAATTGAGTTCTTTCATGGTGAATTACAACTCATGATCATTAAAGCCCACAACAGGGGTCGCTGAACATTGCCTGAGAAATGCTCAACTATATCCCGGTCACTTGCTCGTACTTGTATGGATGATTCAATTGCAAAACGGGTAAAGTGAGGCCCACCTTCAGTAAGCGCTGAAGGCCCAAGTGCAGTAGCTCGATGCTCGTGTGGATCCTCATTTCTGAGAGACCGATAACCAGTGTGAGCACTGCATTTCTCCTAAGTAGTAACTCGAACAGTCACTAGGGCCTCGAGCCCGTATTGCAAGGCGGAGTCAGCTTATCATGAATACCGAAAATGAGATTAATGTCGGCATCGATACCAGTAAAACACAGCTCGATATCTATATTCGACCACTGGATGAATTCTTCAGTGTCGATAACAGCACGCAAGGCGTGAAGGAAGCGATTAAACGCCTGAAAACAGTGCGTCCCACTCGCATCATTATCGAAGCCACCGGACGACTGGAACTTCCATTTGTCATTGCTGCGAAAAAGGCTAAATTACCAGTAACGGTTGCCAACCCCCTGCACATTCGACGCTTCGCCGGTGCAACCGGACAGCTGGCCAAAACCGATAAACTTGATGCCAGGGTCATTGCCTATTTCGGTGCGGCACTCAAACCAGAACCGACCGAGCTAAAGCCGGAAAACGTCCGTCTAATCAGTGATCTGCTCGCCAGACGCAGTCAGCTTCTGGACATGTCGACGATGGAAAAGAATCGACTATCGATACTGCCCAAACCACTGCACACCAGCCTGAAGCGGCATATCAAACAACTGCAGACCGAGATCAAAAGAATCGAGCTACAACTCGACAAGCTCATCGACCAGACGCCCCTGTGGCAGGAAAAACGAGACTTGTTAATGAGCGTCAATGGCGTCGGCAAGATACTCACCTACACACTGCTCAGTGATCTGCCTGAACTGGGCCAGCTTAATCGCAGAGAAATTGCTGCCCTGGCCGGTGTTGCGCCGATGAACCGGGAGAGCGGTAATTACAAAGGCAAGCGGCGTATACGGGGTGGACGAGCACGTGTACGCACCGTCCTGTTCATGGCAATCATGTCCGCAACTCAATCAAATCCTAAGTTAAAGAAAAAATACCTGGCATTACAGGATGCAGGTAAATCGAAAAAGGTTGCACTCGTTGCCTGCATGAGAAAACTACTCACCATCCTGAATGTGATGATGAAAACCGGTAAGCATTGGGATCCTGAATTGGCTTAAATATATCGACTTGACACCACAGTCACTGGTTATGGGGCAACACCGCCTCGCC
>Ga0233412_10000726_pt1 | contig 18473 bp, 9 predicted proteins | sample Na_anoxic_4_MG_FD_180667 | JGI IMG/M metagenome (GOLD analysis project Ga0233412, IMG submission 180667) | Seawater microbial communities from Saanich Inlet, British Columbia, Canada - Na_anoxic_4_MG | ecosystem: Environmental > Aquatic > Marine > Inlet | place: Canada: British Columbia...
CTGTTAAAGCTGACACCTCTACTTCTGGTAATAATCCACCATAAATTGGTTCTTCACCAAATTGAGCTTCTGGTAATGAGCCACCGTGTTTTTTTATAGTATTTAGATATTTTTTATAATCAGACAAATTTCCTATATCTGTCTTATTACTAAGTGATATTAACCAATCTGGAACATCAAATTCTTTAAATGTTGTTCCTGAATTAAACATGCTCCCTTGTTGTGGACCACCTCTATATATATCATTGAGTAAATCATTTTCTACATCTATCTTAAAAACATTTTTTCCATAACCTCTATAATCCTGGTATCTAAATGGATCCATAGGATCTGCTGAGAACCATCCAGATTCAGAATACCCTCCAGCATTTAAAGGTGAATCACCATATCTATATAAAGATGTTGTTCCATCATCCCCCATTTTGTTTATACTATTTAAAAGATTATCTGGATCTATAGTACGAAGACGGCCATGTCCTAATTTATAATAATCTAAACCAGATATTAGATCATCCTTAACTCTAATTTTAACATTGTCTAGAAACTTAACTTTAGATGTCATAACATCTGAACTGTTAATAATCTTTTCTGCTCTTTTAGGGTTATTTATAATTATCTCTTTAATCTTTTTATCAGTACCCAATCCTATTTTTTTTGCCTTTTCAGGAAATTTAGTCCTCAAATTATTTAATTGTAAATACATATCTCCTCCTCCTTCTACAATATTATCCAATTCTTTTGTGGTAACCATAGTTTTACTAATTACTTTCTTGGGAAGTACTTTAGAACCTTTTGTAAAAAAGTTTTTAATCAGCCCAGCACCTATCCATGTAGTTGGATCAGTAAGTATATCTGTTGCCAAACCACTCCAGAAACCCTCTACAAGAGGATTACCATCTGCATCAGTAGTTTGTGATACAGTTTTTATTGGTTCATCATTAGCATTAGTAAAAGAAAAATCTCCTGAAAAACCGGGCATAGCATCCATAAAATTAAATTCCTTATCTCCTCTTTCACCAAAGTATTCTACTCCTTCAGACACTAAGTTTGCTGGAATACTCATTATATCTAATAGACCAGACATAACTGTATGCTGTGGTGTTTCTGGTATATATTCTTCTGCAAATTTATCAATACCTGTTTTCTTATATATATCTCCAAGTACTCCTGTAGAACCTTCAGGACGTAAACCATATGCATTACCACTCATTATTGAATTTCTACCAAATTGAGCTTTAGGTAGTGAGCCTCCATCTTGATATTTTGGACCAATCCCCCATGTTTTTTGAGATTGGCTGCCATCATTATCATCTATTATATTGTCTATTGTTTTTTGTTCATTAACAATAGCACCTCCTAAGTCTGTACCCATAAAATTAATACCTTCTGCCGTTGCTGCAAGAGGTAATAAGTATGGGTTAGATAAAACACTAGATGCACCTCTACCAAACGCATTAGTACCAACATAATTACCTGCTTTTTGTATTGCTTTATTTGCTACTATATTTTCCCCTTCTCCTGCAATCAGATTTGTAAAAGGATTATCAGTAATACTATATTGAGCTTTTGGTAAATCTCCACCAAATTTAGCTAAATTAGTAGGCATAGATTCATCTTCCATAGCAACCTCATTCATAAACTTAATAAGGTTGGGAGCTATTTTCTCATTTAAATTTTTATTTCTTAAATTATCATTAATAAGCTGTTGTTCTTTATCTAGTTCATATTGCCTATTATTGTCCTTAATAAAATTAGATGTTTCAGTTCTCTTTTTTTCTAAAAAGTTTCTTATGTCTGGCATACTACTTTTAAGTTGCTTAAGTAGTTTTGCTTGCTGTTTAATTTCTTTTTTAGTTGTATATTTTGCATCAGGATCTTGATTATAATATTCAATAAATGCATCTCTATCATTTGCTCTTAAATTTAATACAGCTTGAGTAAATAAATCATCACGCCACACACCATTATCTACAGCAGTTTTAAAATTAGTTCTGTTTTGTTCTCTTAGTTTTTTACCTTCTTCACGTGGATAGTATGCATAACCCCCAGCATTATCAAATACATTAGGTGGTACATATGAATTATCAAATACATCTGTACCTTCTTTGTTAGTTTCAGGATTACTTTTAAGACTACTCATATAGGCATTTGCCATATCCATATTAAATTCATTCCTTCCAGTTCTTCTACCTTTTCTATAATCTCCATTTACTTTAAAATCATTTTTATAAAAAGCTTTTCTATTTTCATGACCGCCTGTTTTTTGTAAATCTTGTAAAGTATTTATTTCTCTATCAAAAGAGGTTTTCATATCATCAAATATACTTGTTTCAGTTACTACCTCTTTAATATTTTTATCAGCTTGAGATACACCACCTTCATAGTGTTCAAACTCTATATCTTTCCATTCTTTAAAATCAGTTTTATAAACTTTATTAAATCTTTTAACTGCTTCTTTTTCTGCTTTTTTTCCTTTAAAGTTTTTAATAGGTCCAAATGCACCAAATAAACCTTCTTCTTTAGGTCTTTTATCACTAATTAAATCTCTAGTATTTTTAAATGCATTTGTTTTTTCTTGATATTCATTAAGCACAGTATTTATTTGATCATCCATTTCTGGTTCATACCATCCATCTGGACCTACTTTAATCCCTCGTTCTAATAACAATGCTTTTGTTTTTTCATTTGGATACTCTCCTGTAAGAGCATCTTTAATACCTTTACTATCATCTTTTGCATTATAATATTGAGTTGTTGCTGTTTGGTATTTATCTGACCATTCATTCCATTTTTCACTTCCTTGTTCAACTGAATTTAAATTTCTTTTTATTTGCTCAAATGGTCTGGAACTAGTGTTGCGCATATCAAAATCTTTACTGTAATAATCTCCAAAATTTTCAGCACCTTTTTTACCAAGAAAATTATCAAATTTATCTCCAATATATTTTGAATAAGAATTCATTGGATTAGTTAATTTACCTGGTGCTTTAATAGTGCCTTCTACTAATTCATTTATCCCAAGACCTCTTGGTAAGTAACCAAATCCTTTATTAAAAGTTATATTCCTTTCAACCATCTTATCTACATCTGCTTGTGTAAAAGGTCCTTTACTTGGATCCCATATACCAGCATTTGATAATGCTTGTTCTAATTGTGCTTTCTGTGATTTTATTTCAAATGGCTGAGTTGCATATGCTCTAAAAGATTCATCTTCAAATTTAGCATTAAAAGGATTATCATCAGGTGCATTACCAAAAAAACTATTATGATATTCATATGACTCATCATATAGTGGGCTTGTTGCAGCACTACTTAATGGACTACCTTGTAAACTATTTAATCTATGGTTAACTTCATGTTGTATAATACTTTCTTCCATAGAAGTTCCAGGCATAACATAACCATCTTCATCATCTATTTCATTAAATGGAGCTTTTTGTGAAGCATTTCTTGCAATATAAATATTACCTCTTGTAGGATTATTCCAATCATATCCCTCAGTACGTTGATTCACTTGATTTCCATCTTGATCTATTTGACCATACCCACCCATCATAAATCCTGCTGCATTAGGGTCAGGTACATTTTGTGTATAAAAACCTTTAGTGCCGTCATCTGCTCCTAATGTTAATTGGTTGTTTAAATCACCAATCATATTATCTAAATCAACATCACTTAATTCTATATTGTGAGCATTAAAGTATTCTGTTTTTAATCTATTTCTATAAGCTTCAGAATTAATTTTTGAACTATTTTCAGTGTTAATTTTAGTAAGATCAATCCCTTGCAAATGTTCAGGTAATTCACCTCCTTCTTCAAAGCCAAACCATTTTCCTATAGCTTTTCCCATTCTGACTGGTGTACCAATCATTAAATCAGCCAGACCAACTACTCCAGATAATGTTGATGCAGTATTAGCAACATTTTTATTTTTTAATGGTTCCATCTTACCTACATCTGCATCTTCCCACTTTACTTCATTTCCTTTGGGATTACTTGCGTTATCTAATGTCAAAAGATAATTCATTACACCCCCTGGATCTGTTACACCTGCATATTTTATGCCTGGTTTCGTGCTGGTATTAATATCTAAAGCATCACATACACCATCTGCACAATTACTTTCGCTAAGATCATATACCCCATCTTCTAAATCATATCCTGGTATAAACTGTTTTAAATTTATTGGTATAGGAGATGGTGATATTGATTTATCTAGTTTTAGAAAATCATCTGAATTCATAGGTTTAAATGTCTGTGCTGTTGACATATAGTGATCAAGCTGTTCTTTATTAAGTTTTATATCAACTGTTCTGACACCTTCTTCATAATCTCCTCCTGATAAATTATCCATATCCAAATCAACAGCTGTTGCTGGATTATATATTTTATCTTCTTGTCCCCATCTATTAACAAATCCTTTATATACATAGTTACCATCTTCATCTTTTTCACTCCATTTTCCAGGAAGCTTATCTTGGTCTATAATATATGATTCCATATGACCTGGATCCATTCTCATTGCACCTCTACTACCGTTGGAACCACCTTCATATCCAGGAGGATATTGTATTACTTTTATTGTATATGTTTGTTCTTTACCATCTTTAGCCATTGGTATTTCATATACAGTATCACCTGGAAATTGGTATTCATTCTCAGGGAACATCATTTGTTCATTACCAAGATTATCTACACCATAAACTGGAAAATCAACATCTTGCATAGTAATACTTCCTGACTCAATGATATTAACCGGATTGTTTTTATCAGGACTATAACTCTTATACCCTTCTACAGATATATACTGTGTTATATCTTGTAAAAACTCATTTGGCCCACCCGGAAGCCCTATACTTTTCTTCTTTCCCATATCTTATCTCATTGATAGTTGTAATTTAGTATTGTTTAATCTCAATAACATTTTTCTATCTCCAGAAACATTTTTTCTTAATATAACTTGATTAGAATAATGTCTGAATTTTTTACGTTGTGTAGCTAATTTATTATAATTTAAATTTATAGAATTAAGAGGTCTTACATAACCATTACAATTTGTTACAAATGTAGATTGTTCTGCATTAGAAAATTCACCTCTATCATTTGTAATATCCCAAAATTGATTAAATCTAAATTTATGTTCAACTTTAGTACTTAAAATATTAATATTATTTGACCCTATTATTGGATACGTTAAACTACCCCATGGATCATTAAACGGTTGTTGATTTAATATTAATAGTCCTGATGTCTGATCATTGTTATATACAATAGCAGAATCAAAATTATAATTTAAGTCTTCCCATTTATCACCCCCACACATATTATATAAAGCTTCTCCTTTGTATACATATGTTTCTAATTGATATTCAAAACTTCTAACTGTATTTACAGCTTGTCCAGTATTAGTTATTATATCAATTTCCCAAGGATAATCATTTTCATAATAATTTACAAAACTATCACATCTTACATTATGTCTATAGAATGAAGATACATCATAACTTGCAGGCGTGGATATTTGATTTGTACTTTGGCCTATTTCACACATTCCATTTCCAGAATTAAATGTATAACCTGGAGGACATTGTGGGATTTCAGTTGTTGTGGTTTTAGTAGTAAAGAAATGATTTATACTAGGTAGTGCTAATTCAGGATGCCAATCATGAAATGAAATCCAAGCTTTACTTTTAGGATCATAACTTACTGTCCATGAACAATCTTCAAAATATAAAGGATCTCCAATTACTGGGTCTATTTTATTTCCATTAGCAAGAAGTATTGAAAATCCTCCAAAGTCAGTAAATGAAGTATTTAATAAAAATTCATCTTTAACTTTGTAATCCTTCTTCATAAAATAAACTATATCATCTACTGAATCATACATCACTTGACACCCTACTCCTGCTATTGGATTATCTGATAAAACAGAACTTTCTAATAAAGGAAATTGTCTTATCAATGAAGATGGTAAATACTTAGCAAACCACCACTTCATTCCATTATTAGATATAGGATCTAATCCTTTACCTCCATATTGAAATATCTTTCCTTGTGCCTGTGACATAAAAAATATACCACTTGGTGTATTTATAACTCCTCTTAAACTTTCACATGATCCATACTCTGTAGATATTTCTGCATTAGCTACATTCTGAAATGGCTGACTAAATAATCCACCATCACCAATAGTTAACTTAGTATCTAGTTGTGTTTTAAGTGTATCTAATCCTTGAAACATTTGTGGAGATAAATATGGAAAAAATACTAATGCTCCACTTTTATTAATAGGTTTAATAACACTTACTGCATTTTTAAAATCTTTATAATTAAGATTTAAAAACACTTTCCAATAATCCTTTTTAGATTCTTTTTGAGCTTGTAATGAATATATTAATCTTTTAGGATATTTTACAAAACAAGTTTCTGAGATATAAGGATCATAATCTCTGGGTTGTAAATTACCAAAGCTTACTAATTGTGTAGGAAATTTAGCTGGGCTTAATGACTCATCATACTTATAAAAGTTATCATCTTTTTCTATAGATGCATGAAATAATTCATCAATATCATTATAATCATATATGCTATAAATACGTTTTTTTGGTTCATCATCATAATCTCTTTGAGTCAAGTTAATTTCTGACTCTACATAAAAATCAAGCACTCCATTACTATGTGAATAAGCATATGCATACTCTATTGCAAAAGGAGGATTTGGATCACTTCCAGTTCCAAATATTCCTGACAAACCACTATGACATGAATTACTACCTCTGTCTAAATAAAATAAATCATCTGGAAATATTGCATCAAAAGCACTTGTACTAAAAAATATTCCAAAACCTACTATTTGTTCAGCTAAAGGTCCCATATCATATCTTTGTGAATTTAACCAATATCTTGGATATGGTACATTTACATACATAGAATAATTAAAAACAAAACCATCAGGTTGTCCCATTAGATAGTTAGTAAATATAGGCATTATTGTTTTTTCTGTATACCTACCTATAAAGGTATCCCCAGCAAAAATTGGATCACTACTATACATTGTTGCTAATGGTGGAGCAGGAGTTGTTGGATCAGGATTTAATAACTGAACACAACCCCTCATTTGAATTTGCTTTATACCATCTAGCTGACCATATTGATTTTCAAAATTAAATTTTAATGCTCCATAATATGCAGAAATATCTCTTTTTCTAGAATTATTAGGGTTTAATAATGCATCATTACTAAATGTATTTGAACTTCCACTAGCATTTACTTCACCTCCTACAACAAATCTTGATTTATCTTGTATAGTTGGGTCAGGAATTTCGTCAGCTAATTCTACAGCAACTGTTGTTGGTCTAAATAAATTATTAATTTTATAATTACCATTTCCAAATGTTTGAAAAGAAGAACCTAAATAGTTTGAATCTTCATTTTTTATTCTATATTTAGAACCGGCAATAGTAGGAGCATAATTATTAAAAATACCTTCTGAATTATATTTATATACAAAAGCACTATCATTAATCATAGCATAAAATACATCTATTATTTCACTACCACCTACAACAATAGATGTTTTAGCAGATTGCAATCCGAACATAGCTCTTAAAAATACAGGTAAAGAAGACAGTGGACTATTTTTCATTGTTGAGTTTGATTGATTTCCACCAAGTGCACCAGGAGCTGCACCTGCTGCTGCATTAAAACCTTGTTGAATAAGTTCAGCAACATAAGTTCCTGTACCTCCAGTCCATAAATCAAGGACAGCAACACCTGTTTCTAATAAAAGATCTAAAGCTATCTGAGTAGCTGTACCTGTTCCGGCACTAGTACCACCACCAGCGGCATTTGCTATAGCATTCAAACCTCCACCTGTAGTGAGCAATGTCCCGGAACCAGCAACAAGTGGACCTACAAAATCATTTGCTTGATACTGACCTCTTGCACCATCTGTAGCTTCAGTTTTAGTACCTGATATTTGATGGAATGCATATCCTAACCCAAATATACCAGCCATAAGAGCAGCAGCATTTTTTAGTAATTTAAATCTAGGATGATCTTCTGATGGTATAAAATAACCACGTTGAGAACCTGAGTATTGCCCATATAATCTTGTTTCATAAGCATTTAAAAAAGGCTTGGTAAACATTAATTCAGGTGAAGCAAATGTAAATACTTTTCTAGAGTAGCCTCGGTTTCCTTCCATAGAAGCAGTTGCTGATGATCCAGGTTTACCTATAGGTGGAAAGTCACTAATAGATTGACTAAAAGTATCACATCCATTTGTTCTATTTAATGTACCACCGGAAGTACCATCATGAAAATATACATCAGGTCTTAAATCATTATAAGGATAGTTAGGATATAATCCTTGAGCACTACCAATTAAATTTTCAGCATTAGGAACATTGTATTGACGCATATTTCTAAATAAACCTTTTGCCAATATTGATCTAGCTCCTAATCTTGAACCTCTTAGTATTTCATAACCAACAACATTTGTTATGTATGTACCATCATTATTTTTAGGTCTACCTATATTTCCAAACTCTACACCTAAAACATGTATTTTATCTGCATTACCATTTGATAAGTGTAGATTAGCTGATGCTTCTTCAGTAGGCATTTTATGATGTCTAATGTATCTACCACAAAGATTGAGAGGGTGGTTTGGAATAGAAGGGTAACTATTCCAAATATCTGGTTTATTAGTTGGATATTTTTCACTAGACTGCCAATAAGCCATTGGCCCTCTTTCAATTATTCTTGTACCATCTGGTTGTAATTCAGATACGATAACTCCTGCAGTAGCTGTATTATAAATTTGAAATACAAAATTAGGACCATCTATAGCATTTAAGTTTGCAATCTCTGAATCTTCAGCATTACCATTATAAGTAGTTGGAGGTCTTCCTGGAATATGATATGAACTAGATCTTTCACCAGTATTATATATCCATCTAATAAAAAAAGCATATTGTTCATCACGCATGAAACCCATCTTATTACCACCTAAACTATAATATGTATCAGGTACTTCATTAACTACCCAATTTACTTGAATTTCATTTGCTATAGGTTGATAATTAAAATCAAATTGTTCAGTGGGTCCTTGTCTAATTAACCAATCATTTACAACAAACATTGACTCAGACTTTTCATATGCTGGACTACGCAAAGGTATTGTTTTTAAATCTGGTGAAACTAAAGATGGATCAATAAAATCTATTTCTATGTCTTGTTGTTCTGTACTATATAAACCTAATATTTTAGCTACTGTTTGACCTTGGTTTCTACTAAGTATAACCAATTCATAATTATCAAAACCTCTATCTAAATTACTAATAGCAATGTTTAAAGAACCACCTGATCCTGCATGACTCCATAATGTTTGTATATTTGATACACCTATGTAATCAGTTACTTTTTGTTCATTTTCAGTATAGGCTATAAAAGCTTGATATGATCCATTTGATAACATACCGCCATCAACAGATTTAGTTAATTCTAAACAAGGTGTATCAACTAAAGGTGCTAATCTAATTTTTTCACAATCTAATACTAAAGGAAATTTATCAGCATATACTAAACATGGGTCACCCGGAGGAGAAACCAATTCTTGTATATAAGGTACATCATCAATATTTAATGAACGTGATGGGTTATTGCCATCATCCCAATAAACTTCCCAAGTACAATCAAAATTTTCTTTTGCTGCACCTGTTATTAAATACTTTTTATTAAAAGCTAAACATGGGTTATTTACTATAGGTGTATATTTACATTCACTATCATCAAATCTACCTATTTCAGAATTAATATTATCTGTAGAATATACAATCCATTCATCACCGTATCTATGTATAGCACCTATAATTGTATAAGGAATAACACCACATTGTAAATTAGAAGGTTCATTACCTATTACTCCTAGATCCCCATCTTCTGAATTATTTGCTACATTTCTTGCATGCCACCATGATTGATTATTTTCTAAAGATGGAGCAACATCTTTATTCATTCCTTTGGAAAAAGAATTTGTACTTACAGAAGAACTAGATGGTTGTCCTTGCTTTTTTCCACCAGCAGAAGTATTACTTTTTTTTGCCATAATCTTTATTTACTGTACTGTAGTACTAGTTGGAGTAAAATTTGGTCCTGATACTACTCTTGGATTTACTGGTGCATAACTTAAAAACATATTATAATAATTATGATATTGAGCTCTCCTATTCATTGTCCATAGTTTTCTCATTTCTGCAAAATCAGGAGTATTAACAAAACTTAATGCATTATTTCTTGATGCTCTCAATCTACCTTCTATAAGTTGTAATTGTTGAGAAACATTTTCACCTTGCCAAACCATATTTTCAAGAATCCTTTGTTTAATTGCATACTCATAATACTCATTACAATAAGGTTGATCTAACACTAATAAGTCTCCGTCTGAATTTACCATATCTCCTTGATAACTCATATATATTTTTCCTGTTCTAAATGTTGTAATTAAAAATCCATCTTTAATTTCAGCTATATCTAATGCTTGTGCACCTAAACTAGGGCAATAACATACTTTATCATTAACACCTTTAATTCTTAATTCAGTCCAAGTTGAAAATGTTCTAAAATTATTAGGACCAACTCTTTGTACTAACTGGTGACTATTTGTATCATTACATGTTTTAATTACACATACATCTTTACATGTATCATCTGTATTACATGGTGATACTTGTCCAGGAGCAGGGACATAAGGTACATCATTAAATGTTTCAATATGTGTACCTGAAGGCATTGTATTATTTATTGTATAAGAACCGCATCTAAATGCATAATTAATGTATTTAAAATCCATAGGTAATTGTCCTCTACCATGTTCTACATCAATAATTACTTCTTTAGTTCTATGTATTTTTAATCCAAGATCATAGTTAACTCTTGTAGCAACTTTAATTAATTGCTGTGGTTCAATCATACCTTCCAATGCATACGTAGAAAAGTCAATGGAAACATCTTCCATTAATTGACTGAATGTTCTATATTGTTGTGATACACTCATTATTGTCTATTTATATTACGTTTATTATCAGAATCTTCTGATGGAACTTTCATGGTATTCATCATTGTACCTACTACTTGTGTTTCTATTTCAGCAAATAATGCTTCAGGAATATATATTTCTTGTTCATATCTAGGTGTACAATTGTTTGTTTCATCACAATCCCATGCAGTAATGTCTGAATCAAAAACCCCTTCTACCTTAATAGCATCCCATACAATATTTGGACAATATATGTAACCATCTAACCACCAAAAATATAATGTATTATTATACTTGAAAGAAGTTGTTTTAGTCATTGAGGTGTATGTACCTGGTTGAGTTGCTTGAAGCTCTTGTGAGCCATCTATAGAGCTTACAGTACGTATAAGTGGTCCCCAATAACCTTCAAACATTGAAGGCAACCTTAATTTACTACGTTTAATAGTACAGCCACTTTGTATACCTGCACAATGAGCTTCTATTTTATCTACCTCAATTAATTCTATATATGGTAATGTTTTCCATACTGAATTAAACTTCATTAACTTATTTGCATAGTCTTGTCTTCTCATTAAAAACTGTGCGGTCTTTTCTATTAGACTGTATATATACCTATCTGTAATAAAAGCATCTTGAACCTCTGCTTTAACTTGCCCTCTAATTCTAGATATTGCTTCTGATATTGTTGACATTTTTTTTATTTTTCAAATTCATTATAATAACTAAGTTCTTTGTTGGTTTTATCAAAGTTTTCATCATATAAATGAGCTACTTTATATTTGTTTTTCATTACTACATATTTGGTCCAACTCAAAGGATATTCTTTAGCAACCTTTCTTTTAAACTCTCTGCAAGCTACAAACCTCCAAAGCTCTCTATTTTTAAATCTATACTTTGTTGTAAAATTTGTATAGAATATTTTACCTAAATTACCATCTGTTTCCCAATTTTTATTTTGTAAAACTTTACCATATTGTTTAGATAATGCATAATCTATGTTAACTTTTTTTATTGCCTTACAAGTTCCTATAAATAAAAAACCTAATGAATCAGGTAGTTCAACACCATTTCTATTTTCTACTACAGCATTCCATAATTTTACATTATATATTTTTATTATTTTTTTTAATTTAACATTATCTATATGAGAATACAAAGGTTTTTTATCTTTAAACTCTCTTATAGTCTCTTCATTTAATATCCCCAATCTTTTTTCTCTATATCTTGGAGCATTTAAATCAGGTTTTTTAAAGTTGTTGATCATATATAGTTATATTTATAATTTACAAAAAAAACGGCACTTTATGAAATTAAAAGTGAGGTCTTTATAAAGCTTGATAGGTTAATTCACATATATTACCCATTGTAGGGTGTTGAATTTCTAATTTACCAGATCTTCTATTACCTACAAATTTATTACTATAGTGATAATAGTCTGTTTTTCCTAAGCTAGGTAAGGTCTTTTCTATAAACCCAGCAGTTTCATTAGATGTCATATATTCTACTTTTCTATCAGTATGTATATGACCTTTGAATAATGTTCTATTTGTGGTAGCACCCCATTGTTTAGGATACTCAGAAGCATAAATTAATGGATTGTTTTTACTACGTTTATCACCATGCTCAAATGCATTAAAATTATTCTTCCATACATGTACTTTTCTTTCTTCATATTTTATATCCCATGTTATTTCTTTACATTCAATTGACCTAGATAAAGCATGTACTAAATGATAAGAAGATAATCTATCATGATTACCAGGAACATAAACTATAACTAGCTCTTTACAAAAAGCCTTAATATAATTTATAGCCCAATGCATTGCATCAAATGCTTGGACATAAGCCTCTGTAGCGTTCATACAGTTATCCAATGGAGTTCCTGATGTAGTTGCACCAGTGAAAGTGTCCATATTAATTACATCCCCTCCCACAACAAAATACATTTTTTCAATATTATTAACAGGAGCTGCTTTTTCTATAAGGTATCTAATTGTATCTTCAAAATCTTTATCTATAGTTTCATTACCTTGTTTACCAAAATGAATATCTTGTAATGATATTACTCCACAGACCGGGTCTTTGGTTGCAAGCTCTTTTAAACTTACTTTTGGTAATTTATATTTTTTAGGTTTCCAGTTTTCTAAAAGATTTTTAAATAGTTTTTCTTCAGAGTTTTTAATTTGAGATACTAATGCAGATACTCTCCAATGGTCCCCCATTTGTTTATTCCAGTATTGAGACAATTTCCATTTATTTGTATCAATTTTTAACAACTGAATTATTTCTTCTGCACTTTTTGGCTCATGATCAAATGTACCTGAAATTTTACCTTCACCTTTTTCTAGATCAATTGCTTCAGCAATTTGTGCATTATCTGCAGCCTTACTAAAAAATAAAGTTTTTTTCTTTTTTTTCTTTCTTTCTGATAATACTTCTTTTTTTAATTTAATATATTGTGATTCAGTAATGTTTAGTCTATCTGCACAATAAGAAGGATGCTTTTTCCACTTTAAGGATTCTATTACTCTTTGTTTTAAATTGTTCATAAGTTTTTAATATTTTTTTGGTAAAGATAGTAAAAAAAAAGAGACCGGGGTAATACCCGGCCTCTCCCAACGTTTGCAGTAGAAAACCAACAAACCACTACTTGCTGCTGTTGTACTAAACTGCTAATGTAGCAAACAATATTTCTATTGGTTTACATGAGGCAGAGTTACCATTATCTACAACCTTTACTTTATAAGCAGTGCTGGCTGTTAAATTTGATATTGTATAATTTGTTATTGTTGTTACAATTGGTGTTGAGTTTTGTAATACCCATCCTGTTGGTGAAATTTGTGTGTCAATATATACATTAAGCCCTGTACTAGAACTCCATATACCATCCCATATTACATTAGCTGTATTACTAGTTATTACACCAGCATAAACATTATATGGATCATGTTGTAAATCACTTGATGTACATGCACCTATTCCATTTGATAATATCATTGCATATTTTTGAATTATAGAATCAAGTCTTTCTCCTGATGTAATAGTTATTAATGCACTTGCATCTCCTATTTGAAAAGATGTTCCACAATAACTTACACATGCTGCACATTGTACATCACTGCATCTTTCACTACCTGTACTACAATCAGTATAGGTACATGCATTAGTAAGTGCTGTATCAGCACATCCACATTTTGAACTACATTTTGTACAATTACATGCCATTTTTTTTACTTTTTATATTTATATTAAGCACACCCATTTATTATAGTTGATGAAATTGTTGCTGAGTCTTCATTTACATTCCATGAACCACCAGTATTAATTGCTAATTCTCTCCATGGATATACCGGTGCAGCTCCTAATGAAGGCGTATAGGTAAGACTAGTACCTGCACCTAGTACAAATACTTTAATACCACTTGTTAATGCTGTTGTTGTAAGTGATTGTATTCTTGCATAATCTGTTGCATTAAATGCATCATCACTTCCTGATGGTAAGTTGTCTGTAATAACAACTACATTTTTAGATGCTGTATTTCTAAATGTACCTAACAACGCACTTCCCTCAATAACTAAACCAATTGCCATATCTGTTGGATCAGGACCCTGTGCTCCACCACCTAATGGTACACCAGATGGTACCGCACCTGTATTAAGTAAATTTAGTTGCGTAGTAAATGATGTTCCATTATTATTTTGGAACATTTCCCAAGCTGTTAAAACTTGATTAGATCCTGTTCCAGTATTTGTTATTCTTTGTGCAACTGGTAATGCTAAGTAATCAGTAGAAGTAGAATATGTAGGTTGAGGAGATGTTGCTGATAAATATTCATCTGCCGTTACTAACCCCATTCTATATGTACTTTCTGCAGATGAAGTATCAATAGCATTTATTATTCCTGCTATACCAACTTTAATTTCTTCAATTTCAGCACCCATAGTTCCAGTATAATCAAGTATAAATGCTACATCCATTCCTCCTGAACATGCTAGTGCTGCACTAAGTGTAGAAAAAGATTTTTGACTTCCTATACATGTATTTGTTACTCCTCCGTATGTCACTGAAATATTAACTATATAAGGTGATCCTGGTGTTAAACCTGTAAATTGATGAGATACATTTGGACTTGGATTATTTTGTGTATATGTTTGAATAATAGTTCCGCTTGTATTTAATATATCTATTTTAAATACTGCTAGTGCACCCATAGGATTAACAAACGAAAGATCAACTGATGTTGTAGTTATATTTAGAAGGGCAATATTTGCTGGATCTATACAAGGTACTATTCCTGTAACAACACTTGATTGATCTGCAGTACATGTATCTGAACCATCCGTTACACTAAAGTTTATTAAAATAGATAGATTTTGTTGAGTATTTAATGTCCCTACAGGAAATGTATATCCATCTGAACTATTTTGTAATGATGCTACACTTACTGTAGTATTTAATGATGCTCCTAATGCATCTGTTATAGTAATTTTAGTAAATCCAGCTGAATCAGTGTATGATGAAGGTATACTTGAATTTGTAAAATTAAATATTACATCACCTATAAACCCTTCTGCATTAAGTGCAGTTGTTGTTGTATAACCAAATGTTACTGCATCACATCCAGCAGGTACTTGTTGTTGTAAAGCTTGTATAGCTGTATACATATCATCTACTACTACCCAAGCATTTTGTGTGGTTTCAGCTAAAGAACTAGGTGAATTATTCCATCCAGCAATTGATCCATAACTTACACTTGAGTTAGTTAAAGAAGTAGAAGCCCCTGTAATTGTAGTCTGCCCTATAGCCGCATTGATAGCTGCAGGATTTCCTGTAGCAGTTCTTTGAGTACAGAAAGCAGTTTCTAATGCCAATACTACTACTGATACATTAGTTAGTACTCCTATATTAGATTCAGGAATACATGTTGGTACAATTTGTGCTTCAACTACTGCATTAGAACAAGGTAAAACACATGCTTCTAAAACATTAAGTCTACTACTATAACTTGTAAGTGTAGAGTTTATTGTAGCTATACTTGCTAAGTTTGTACATACTTGTTGAGCTATTAATGTAGCAAATAAATCTAAACGTAATTGAGTTACAGGATTTCCATTAGCATCATCATACTGCATACATGCAGGTAATGTCATTATTGGTAAGTCATTTTGAACTTGACTGTTTGCTGATAGCCTAGCAGAAGAATTTGGTGTTTGTCCTGTACCTGTGTTAAGACATATTTGTGTAACCATTGTCTGTAAAACAGGAACAAGAGTTGTAGGTGTAGTACCTGATATATTTAAACATGATAAATCTAATCCAGTCAAACTAGGATTTGATGTAACACCATTGGTAATAAGATCACAAACTAAAGTAGCTAACTTAGATGTAACTTCACTAATTGAATCTCCATTGCATAAATCTATACAGGAAATATCTGGGCCTTGCCATATTACACAATTAGATGATATATTGTCACATCCATTTGTAGTGCCGCTTGAATTTGTTGGAATCATAAATATTTATTTTACTATAATGTAGTGTCCTCTTCTAAACTATACAATTATAATATACAAAATTTTTTAAAACCAAACAAGTTAATGCTGGTTTTAAAAAACTTTATAAGACAAATATGATTTGAAATTTATACTGCTTCAGCTACTTTTGCTTCTTTTTCTTTAACTTCAGAAATAGATCCATCTTCTAAGCTGATATTTACATTACCATACTTTTTTTCTAATTCAGTTGTCATTTTTTTCCAATCAGCCTGTGCTTCTTCATGTTTAGTAAGCAGTTGTGCTTTAACAACATCTGCATTTCCTAAATTTACCAGAACAGTATTAATAGTAGATTGAAGTTCTTTTACTTGTGCTAATTCTTTAGCAGTTACTTTTTTTGTTTTAGACTTTGCCATTACAGTTGGTTTTTAAATTATATAACAAAGATAATTATAATTTTGATATTACCAAGGAAGTTTTGAAATTATTTTATATTCTGGCATTAATTCTTTTTTTATTGTTTGGCGCATACTTAATATATAACCTTCTCTTAAATTGTCTAATAAGTAGTTTTTTATTTCAGATTTTTTAACTAAATTATAATCTTTTTTAAAAATAGGATTAATGTTATCTTCTTTTATTATACATGCGCCTTGTACACTATTACTACCAGATTTATAATTTTCTTTTTGAGATTTAGGAATAACCATAGTTCCTTTATATTCAAAAATTATTTCTTCAATAATATTATATTTATTAATCTTTAATGATTCAACAATAAAACTGTATCTTATAAAAGGCCTTTCAATTTTTCTTAACTCACCATCTGTTTTTTTAATAAGTTTTTTAACTTTAGAAACTATAATTTTTTTCTTAACAACCTTTTTATTAACAGCTTTCTTTTTAACAGCTTTCTTTTTAACAGCTTTAGTTACAATAGATTTTTTTAATTTCTTTTTCATTATAATAAAGTTATTTAATTTCTGTTATTGATAATCTACATCCTGCAATAACAGTAGATATTCCTGATGCACTAGATGCTCTACCTTCTATCCAAAATTGCACTCTTAGTTCAGAATTATCTTCTAATAAATTTAAAACTGAAGCACCTCCACTACCATTATATACAAATCCCCAAGTTGAAGAACCACCACTTGTAGCTGTTCCTCTATCATAATTATAAACTTGTGTTCCTTGTAAATCAAACCATTCCTCTCCTGACAATCTGTATTGTACAACTGCACCAGCTAATGTTCTATTAGCAGTTGCGTAATTTGTACTAGCAAAATTCATACTAATCAATGCAGTTATTTCATCAGTTATTGTCACAACACTACTACTTAAAGACATTCCTACAGCAGTAATACTTGCTGTATTAAGTGATAATGTAGTTCGTGTACCTGTTGTACCACCACTATTAATATTTTGTACTGCTGATGGGTACCAAGATCCTTTAGCTGCAGTCATAGTTGCTGATGTTACATACCCTGAATCATTAGTCCATTGAGATATATTACCGCCTTTATTTGTGAATGTCTGACTATTAGAAGCAGTAGTAGTTCCTGTATTAGTTGTGTAACCAGAACCATTGGTTATTTGATTGTTATTTGTTACATTTGTAAATCCTGAAGGATTTGTAGCATTATAAGGAGTAAATCCTAAAGCAGTTGTTACATTACTAGATGTCAAACTAAGGGTTCCCCCTAAAGTTAAGTTACCTGTAGAAGTTACTGTACCTGATAATGTTAATCCACTAACTGATCCCGTACCTGATACAGATGTTACACCTGAAGATGTTGCATACCTACCATCTAAATCTACTGTAATAGAGGAAAGACCAGCTCTTGATGCAGTAAGAACACCATTACCTGTATCAAAACTTAAACCATCAATGTAATAATTTCTAGAATCTATAGTTACTCCATTTGTAAGTGCAG
>Ga0233412_10000727_pt1 | contig 18436 bp, 15 predicted proteins | sample Na_anoxic_4_MG_FD_180667 | JGI IMG/M metagenome (GOLD analysis project Ga0233412, IMG submission 180667) | Seawater microbial communities from Saanich Inlet, British Columbia, Canada - Na_anoxic_4_MG | ecosystem: Environmental > Aquatic > Marine > Inlet | place: Canada: British Columbia...
ACTGGATGTGACAGTTGGATATCACCTCAACAACGCTAAAGCCCCGTTTTTGTATTGCTTTCTTGATCAAATTATCTAAGAGCTGAACATGGTATACAGTACCCCTGGCAACGAAAGCCGCCCCGGCTGTAGCAGCCAATTCCGCAATAGAAAAAGATTGTTCAATATTACCATAGGTTGAAGTTGTTGCATAGCAGCCATAAGGTGTTGTCGGTGAATATTGCCCCCCTGTCATACCATAGATCTGGTTGTTGATAATAATGGCGGTGAGATTTAGATTACGCCGGGCTGCGTGGATAAAATGATTGCCGCCAATTGCGGTTGCATCGCCGTCACCCATAACTGTGATAACTGACAAGGAAGGTTTCGCCAACTTAATCCCGGTAGCAAATGTCAAGGCGCGGCCATGGGTTGTGTGCAGTGTATTAAAGTCCACATATACCGGCATTCGGCCTGAACAGCCAATGCCCGAGGCAAGAACAACCTCATCTTTTTCCAAACCAAGCCGATCAATGGCACGAATCAGTGCCCCTAAGACAACACCATTTCCACATCCTGGACACCAGACGTGTGGAAATTTTTTATCATGACGCAGGTATTTATGAATAAGTTTTGTCACTTGCTTCGGCATTATTTAACTCCTTGTGCACTAATATTACTCCGGCAATTAATACCTCAATATTGTCATTCCGGCGAAAGCCGGAATCCAGGTGGGTACTGGATGCCGGATCAAGTCCGGCATGACGGAGTTAGACTATCTAATTGCCAGGTTAATAACCACGCACAATTATATTTTCATAATCTGACGATAGATTTCATCCGGTGTGATGAACTTCCCATCAATCCGATTATACTTTTCAACATGTGTAAAATCCTGATTCACCCGTTTAACTTCTCTGCTCATTTGGCCAATATTCATCTCGGGAACAAGTACCGCACGGCACTGTTTTAATACGCTCTCTACTGCAGCTCGCGGAAAAGGAAATAGTGTGATCAACTGCAGCATTCCCGCTTTAATTCCCTGTTCACGGGCCTCAATAACCGCTCGACGGGCAGAACGCGCAACTGATCCATAGGCAATTACAGCAATCTCTGCATCATCCATTTTAACCGACTTTGTCATCTGAATTTCGCTAAAGCCCTGTGTTATCTTACGGAAGAGACGACTTATGAAGGGTTCGATTTCGTCAGGACGTCCGGTAGGAAACCCACGTACATCATGAACAAGACCGGTTACATGATTCCGGTACCCCTCTCCCATGGCTGCCATAGCAGGGACGCCCCTGCTGTTATCCGCATAAGGGACATACCATTCAAAAGGCATGCTCGGAAAGATCCGATCAATAATTTCAAGTTTATCAGGAGAAGGCAATGTGACTGTCTCACGGGTATGGGCGACCACCTCATCAGAAAGAATAATGACCGGGATACGATATTTCTCCGAGATATTAAACGCCTGAACAGTTACATCAAAACACTCCCCAACAGTAGATACACACAGAACAACGATGGGATGATCACCATGAGTTCCCCATCTGGCCTGCATTACATCCCCCTGTGCAGGACTTGTAGGCAGTCCCGTGCTTGGACCTCCACGCATCACATTAACGACAACACAAGGCACCTCTGCTATGCAGGCAAAACCCAGATTTTCCTGCATCAGGGAAAAACCAGGACCACTTGTGGCCGTCATACTTTTCACACCGGCAAGTGAAGCTCCAATAATGGCGCCCATACTGGCAATTTCATCCTCCATCTGGATAAAAGTCCCATCAAGCCGGGGTAACCGAACAGATAATATCTCGCTGATCTCTGAGGCAGGAGTAATCGGATAACCTGCAAAAAACCGACAGCCTGCAGCTAAAGCGCCTTCCACAATTGCTTCATTTCCTTGTAAAAGACATCTCTTTTTTGACCGACTATTAGTCATTATAGATCCCTCGTCTATTCAATGCCGCACTCTTTTATGGTAATAGCGAAATCCGGGCAACGTAATTCGCAAAACCGGCATCCAATGCATTTTTCAGGATGTGCAAACACCGGTGCCCCGCTTTCATCGCGGTCTATGACACCTTTTGGACAAAATGCACTGCAGACACCGCATGCCTTGCACCAGTCTCGAAAGATAATTTGAATATACTGTTTTTTTTGTTTTCCGGGTTTGGTTTTCCCTGACAGAGCAGGTTTATCAGAAGATTTGGTTTTTTTTGCTTTTTGCTGACCCTCTTTTTTAGAACGATTCACCCTTTTCACCTCTTATTACCAAGAGAAGCGTTATCATTATTTTCATTATAGATTGGCCGGAAAAATAACTCATGTTTTCAGTTTTTACAAGGGAAAAATGGAAAAAAGATTAAAAATATGATGCTTTTTCTGTTATTTTTTTTATTTGATAGAAATAGGGCTGTTTAAGGCATCTATAATATTGATTACTATAGGAATTTTCGAAAACAGCTTGACACCTCCAAAGGTACATATACCATAACCTTTGTCAGCCTTATTTCTTCCCTTTTGTCTTCTCCTCTATCATGGGTAACCACCTGATAATGACGTCGGATTTGGTGAGGGTCATAGTAAAACCCCTTTTTTAAGGGAGAATACTTTTCAGAGTCGAAAGATATATTGACACAAACCGTTGAGTTATATAATTGATAGGGATAGCGAAAATCGACAATTAGGGAGCATAAAGATATCAATCCATTTACCGGAGAAGAGACAATTTTCAAGGATAGATCAGCTCACAAGGTTGTCAGGATAAGGCCCTTGAAGAAAGTTAAGGACATGGTTGGGTGACAGAGATAGGATTTTTTTGACTGAGCGGAGCTAGCTCAATGGTAGAGCACTGGGCTTCCAGTCCAGAGGTCGGGGTTCGATTCCACTGGCTCCGCTCCATTACAGACCTCTTCCCCTCCATCCCTTTGTATTCAGTTGTTATACACCACCATACATCTTCATTTTACCGGCAGAACCGGTGACATTACCCATTTCATGGGCCAAATCCCTTCTTACTCTATCATGTTACTCTATCAAACAAACGAAATGTTTGACACCTTTTATTTATAAAGTATATATGGTTTGTTAAAAGGTTTAAAGTGTGAATTAAATACAGTTGTGTATTCAGGCACTATTTAAAAAGGAATTTACAAAAATGACAAGTCAGGTAACGCATGCGACCGAAAGCTCACGCCTTGAATCGATGGAACAAAGGGCTGAACAGGGCGGTGGGCCCCAAGCACACGAAAAGCGGCATCTCAAAGGCAAACTTTCAGCTCGGGAAAGAATCGCTCTTCTATTCGATCCGGGCAGTTTTGTGGAAATCAATAAACTTGCTGAAAGTCAGGCCATTGAATTTGGCATGCAGGCCAAAAAAGTTCCCGGAGACGGGGTTGTTACCGGCTATGGGAATATTAATGGCCGCCTCGTGTTCGCCTACGCTCAGGATGCCACAGTACTGGGTGGTTCGGTGGGAACCGTGCACGGTGCAAAAATTTGCCAGATCATGGATGAAGCGCTGAAAGTCAAAGCTCCGCTGATTGGGTTGAACGACTCCGGCGGCGGCCGGCTGCATGAAGGTTTCAGAGCTTCACGGGGCGTGGCCGGTATGTTTTTCCGCAACACCGCCGCATCGGGTATTATTCCCCAGATTTCAGCCATGATGGGACCCTGTGCGGGCGTGGCCGTGTATTCGCCGGCCATTACCGATTTTATTATCATGGTACAGGACCAGAGCCAGATGATTATTACCGGTCCGGGAGTGATTAAGCAAATCACCGGAGAAACAGTGACCCTTGAAGAACTGGGCGGCGCAAAAGTGCATAGTGAGATAACCGGTCAGGCGCATTTTGTCACTCCTGATGAAAAGACATGCATTGCGACAGTTAAAAAGCTGTTAAGCTACCTGCCGTCTAATAATGATGAAGCGCCTCCGCATATAGACCTCGGTGACGATCCTGAACGATTTGATGATGAACTGGAAAAGATTGTGCCCCCCAATTTCCGGCGGGTTTATGATATGCGTAATGTGATCCGGCGAGTGGTGGATAAAGATGATTTCTTTGAAATATTACCCGAATTTGCCAAAAACATTCTGATCGGTTTCGCGCGCTTAAATGGTCACACTGTCGGAATAATCGCCAATCAGCCAATGGTACTGGCCGGTTGTCTGGATGTGAACGCATCGGATAAAGCAGCTCGTTTTATCCGTTTTTGCGATGCCTTTAATATTCCGCTGATCAACTTTGTGGATGTGCCGGGCTATTTTCCGGGCGTTAATCAGGAACATGCAGGGATTATTCGGCATGGCGCCAAGATGCTTTATGCTTACGCCGAAGCGACCGTGCCCAAAATCACGCTTGCGCTGCGCAAGGAATATGGCGGTGCAGTCATGGCCATGTGCAATGTTGGCATGGGAGTTGATCAGATGTTCGCCTGGCCGATCGCCAAGCTGGTGGTGCTGGATACGGAAACCGCTGTAAATATAATTTTTCATAAAGAAATCAAAGCAGCGGACGATGCAGAAGCATTCCGACAGGAAAAAATCAAAGAATATGACTTTGAATATTCCAATCCGTTTCATGCCGCTTCCAATATGCTTTTAGATGCGGTGATCAAACCGCGTGAAACCCGCTCACGGCTTATTCAGGCCTTACACATGTTAAAAAATAAACAACGAGCAACGCCTCAGCGGAGACACGGCAATATACCGTTGTAAAGGTATCAGACGCTATTTGCCGGATACCTGGACGTTGCTGCTGAAACCCGAACACTGAACCCGGATGGAGGGAATAACTTCATGGATTTTTTACTTTCAAAAATGCAGACAGATATCAAAAACGCCGCACGTGAATTTGCCATTGGTGAATTTACTGCCGTGGCCCGTGAATACGACCTTAACGAAACGTTTCCACGTAAAATTCTTGACAAGGCGCGTCAACTGGATCTGGTCGGGCTTTTTATTCCTGAAAAATATGGCGGGCCTGATTTTGGCTATCTGGAACAGGCATTAGTGATGGAAGAGTTCTGGAAAGTGGACCCTGGTATAGGTCAGCAGCTCTGTTCCGTTTCATTTGGTGCTGAAGAATTTTTACTCTATGGTTCCGAAACACAATGCCGAAAATATCTTCCGCCAATTTTCACTGGTAACGCAATTATGGGCTTTGCCATTACAGAACCGGATGCCGGCAGTGACACTGCCGCCGCAGCCACAACCGCTGTTCGTGATGGCGACGACTATGTGATTAACGGTAATAAAGTAATGATCGGCAATGGCACTGTGGGCACGTTTATGCTTGTTTTTTGTCTCACCAGTCCCGAAGTTAAGAATAAAACCGGTCGCCATAGCATTCTTATTGTGGAAACCGATCGTCCGGGGTATGACGCTGATGCCATGGAAGGCAAAATGGGACTTCGCTGCTCAGATACAGCGTCGATCTATTTTAAGGATGTCCGTGTGCCCCGGGAAAATCTTCTGGGCGTAGAGGGTAATGGTTTTATCCAGTTAATGAATTTTTTCGACCGTTCCCGAGCATATGTAGCCGCCCACGGATTGGGACTGGCTCAAGGCGCGCTGGATATGGCTATCAAGCACGTAAAAGGTCGCAAACAATTTGGCCGCCCCCTGGGAACATTCCAGAATGTACAATTTAAAATAGCCGAGATGGCTGCCAAAGTTGAATGCACCCGCAATATGGTTTACAAAGCGGCCTGGCTGCTTGACCAGGGCAACCCGGACACCCGCCTGACTGCAATGGCTAAGTTGTACGCCAGTCGCGTTGCGGTCGAAGTAGTGGACGAAGCCCTTCAACTCCACGGCGGTTACGGCTATTTTAATGATTATGATATTGAACGCTTCTACCGTTCAGCCAAGGTCCTGGAGATTTATGAAGGCGCTAAAGAGATTGAAAAGATGATTATCGCAAGGGAAATTTTGGGTAAATTATAAAACCCCGGGCATCGCTCCATCAATCCTTCTTCAAAAAAAACCCTGAGACATATTCAACATCCTGCTATTTCCTCTTTTTGTTCCCTGCCAAGGTATAAGGAGGTGAAAAATGACAGCACATAATAAAATTGACCTCAATTCCGATGTAGGTGAAAGCTTCGGGATTTATAAACTTGGCCTTGATGAAGAAGTAATCCCGCTCATAACTTCAGCCAACATTGCATGCGGATTCCATGCCGGAGATCCTGCTGTAATGAAACACACAATCTCTCTTGCAAAACGGCATAATGCGGCAGTGGGTGCCCACCCCGGCTTCCCTGACCTGGTCGGATTTGGCAGGCGAAATATGGATGTAACTCCGGAGGAGATCAAGGACTATGTGACCTACCAGATCGGCGCTCTTCAGGCATTTTCGGCTGTACAAGGTCTAAACCTGCAGCACGTTAAACCTCACGGCGCAATCTACAACATGGCTGTCCAGGATGTGCGCATCTTTGAGACAATAGCAGAAGCACTTTCCGGTCTAAACAAAAACCTTATCCTGGTAGCGCTGGCAGGCCCCAACATGGATGAACTTGGAGAGATCTCTGCGCAATACGGGATTCGAATCGCATTTGAATTTTTTGCAGACAGGGCATACAATCAGGATGGCTCTCTTGTTTCCAGGCGTGAAGCAGGAGCTGTTATTAAAAATCACGAGGCCGCCGCCGAAAGGGCTCTGAAAATGGTTAAAGAAGGGGAGGTAGTATGTAAAGACGGTGGCATTTTAAAACTCCATGCCGACACAATTTGTGTCCATGGAGACAATCCAGCGGCCTTGACCCTGATAAGGGCAATCAGAGACGTGCTCCAAACTGCAGGTATTGAGATAGTCCCAATGGGGACATTTTTATAAGTCAATCGCATTATCACATGACCGGCTATAAGCCCACATATCGCATTATGGGAGATCGTGCCCTTCTTGTTGAGCTGGGTGATGAGATCAGCCCATCAGTAAATCAGGATGTCAGAGGGCTTTTTCTACACCTGGGGCATCATTCCCTACATGGTATAATTGAAATAATTCCCGGTTACCGATCCCTGCTTATTATCTATGACCCGCTTCAAATCACCTTGTCGACACTCAGGAAAGCTATCGACGATCTTCACAAAACCAAGGAGACAACCCATCTCCCTGAATCCAAATCAGTAAAAATCCCAATTGTTTATGGCGGCAAATATGGCCCTGATCTTGAATGGGTAGCCGAATTCCATGAAATCAGCACAAAAGAAGTTATTCAGCTTCACACGGGGTCCAGCTATCAGGTTTACATGATCGGTTTCATACCGGGGTTCCCCTACATGGGAGAGTTACCGGAAACACTCAATACTCCCCGGAAAAAAACTCCTCGCACTTCTGTTCCTTCAGGGTCTGTGGGAATCGCTCAGAAACAAACAGGTATATATCCGGCACAAAGTCCCGGGGGATGGCAAATCATTGGCCGGACTCCTTTAAAGCTGTTTGACCCCGTAAAAAGCCCGCCCACCCTGCTGGAAATGGGCGACGAGGTAACCTTCTTTTCCATAAAAGAAGAGGAGATGACACATTGGGAAGCATAGAAACCCTTGAAATCCTGTCTCCGGGACCCCTTACCACCGTGCAGGACCTGGGAAGAATTGGATTTGGACGATACGGTGTTGCTCCCGGCGGTACGCTTGATTCCTTCTCCCTGAGAATCGGGAATCTGCTTGCAGGAAATAATGAATATGAAGCCTGTCTGGAAATCACATTAATGGGATTAAGGGCAAAGGCGCTTACTGATCTGCTTATTGCCGTCACAGGAGCAGATCTCAAACCTCACCTGAATGACAAACCAATTGGAACATGGTGTTCACAAATTCTCAGGAAAGGCGAGACTCTTTTCTTTAAGGGTCCAAAAAACGGTTGTCGCGCCTATCTTGCCCTGGGTGGCGGGATCAGCATAACGCAAATAATGGGAAGCAAATCCACAAATCTTGGTTCCGGATTTGGAGGGCTGGAAGGAAGACCTCTTAAAAAGGGCGATGTTTTACAGTCTAACTCACCTCACACACACTTGAAAGCTGAAGGCAGAACGCTTGACCGGAAATTGAGGCCTTCATATACTGACGAATGGGTTCTCAGGATCATTTTTGGTCCTCAGAATGACCAATTCACACAAAAAAGCAGGAAAGATTTTCTGGGTTCCCCATTTAAAATCAAGCCTCAATCCGATCGTACAGGGATCAGGCTGACAGGGCCAGCAATACACTCAAAGACAGGGATGGAAAAATCAATTATATCAGAAGGCGTGATTTCCGGGACAATACAGATCCCCGGGGATGGACAGCCTATTATTATTCTAAATGAGACGGTCTCCGGCGGATATAGAAAGATTGCCACAGTTATTGCCGCAGATCTTCCTAAGCTGGGCCAAATAAAACCTGGAGACAGGATATATTTCAAAGAGGTTTCTATGGATGATGCATATCTGGCACTAAATAAACTGGAGGAAACTGTCAGAAAGTTCAAACAAAGTATATCAGGACCATCTCCCGATTAGTTGTAGTTAAAAGATAATCATTTGCACTACAATAAAGTCAGATGCTCATCTCTAAGGTCTGATATAAACATGTGCCCGGGTGCATGTGTAATGACCAGGGGGAGCGGTGTTGAGGTAGCTGCAAGGATAGTTGTTACACCACAGGCCCAAAATACGGGAATCTCATCCGGACGAATGGTTACCGGGTCACCAAAGTCCGGCCGATTCAAATCATCTATCCCGATTCTTTCCGGGGAACCGAGGTGGACTGGAGCGCCGTGAGTAAGATGGAAACGGGTTGTGATCTGTACGGCACGCACAGCCTGCTCAGGTCTCATTGGTCTCATTGTAACCACCAATGGAGCAGAGAATGGGCCCGCGGGCTGACAATCACGGTTGGTTATATACATTGAAACGTTCTTTCCCTCCTCCAGGTTCCTGACCGGGATCTCTGCCGCCACCAGTGCATCTTCAAATGAAAAGCTGCATCCAAGGAGAAAACTTACCATATCATTACGAAAAACATCCTTCACATTATCCACTTCCCCCTCAAGTTCACCTTCTCTGTAAATCCTGTATCGAGGCAGATCTGTCCGCAGGTCGGCATCTGAAGCAATTTTCGGCTCAGCTTCCCCTGCTTCCAGGACATCCAGAATAGGGCAGGGCTTGGGGTTACGAACACAGAATACCAAAAAAGAAAAAGCCGAATCCTTTGGTACCATGACCAGATTTGCCTGTACATATCCAGGAACAAGACCGGAGGTTGGTGTTGTCCATTGACCGGCCCTTATTTCATTACGCAACTGGGCAGGCAACAAAATCTTTTTCATTTTGTCTAAGGCTTGACTCATATAATTATATTTGCAATAGTTTATTATTGACAAAATTAGATCACTATTTCACAAATTAATCAAGAAATATTCAGGTTATGCATTTTGATCAGGCCTTTTAATGCATAAATAATCAGGATTGTAAATATGGATAAGACTAATTCCACACCTGCACCTAACTTTATTCGCAATATCATTGCGGAAGACTTAAAGGCAAACAAAAATGATGCCAGAGTCCACACCCGATTCCCTCCGGAGCCGAATGGCTACCTCCATATTGGACATGCCAAATCTATCTGTTTGAACTTTGACCTTGCCGCTGAAAACAATGGGCTTTGCAATCTGCGATTTGATGATACAAATCCCGGCAAGGAAGATATTGAATACATTGAATCAATAAAGGAAGATGTCAGGTGGCTCGGATTTGACTGGAATGACAGGCTTTACTATGCGTCCGACTACTTTGACAGACTTTACGATTACGCCTTACAATTAATTAGAGCCGGAAAGGCATATGTCTGCGATTTGAGCGCAGAGGAAATCAGAGAATATCGCGGAACTTTTACCTGCCCCGGTAAGAATAGTCCTTATCGCAACCGTTCAGTGGAAGACAACCTGGATCTGTTTAAACAGATGCGGGCAGGGGAATTAGAGGACGGCTCCTGCGTACTTCGCGCAAAAATTGATATGGCATCCCCTAATTTGAATATGCGGGATCCGATTATGTATCGTATTCTTCATGAAGAGCATCACAGGACAGGCAATAAATGGTGCATATATCCTACCTACGATTTCACTCATGGACAGTCGGATTCCATCGAGGGGATCACTCATTCCATTTGTACACTTGAGTTTGAAGATCATCGCCCGTTATATGACTGGTTTATTGATGAATTGAATATCTTTCATCCACAACAGATTGAATTTGCCCGCCTGAATCTCAGCCACACTGTCATGAGTAAGCGAAAGCTCCTGGAATTGGTAGAGCAGGGACTTGTCACAGGCTGGGATGACCCGCGTATACCCACGATATCAGGTATGCGCAGACGCGGCTACACACCGGAGTCAATCCGATCTTTTTGTGAGCGTATTGGAGTAGCCAAAAGAGACAGCATGGTCGATATTGCGCTACTCGAACACAGCATCCGCGAAGATCTAAACAAAAAAGCCATGCGTGTAATGGGTGTGCTGCATCCTCTCCGGGTAGTCATTGATAACTATCCGGAAGACCAGGTTGAACAACTGGAAGCCATAAACAATCCTGAAGATCCTGGCATGGGAACCCGGAAGGTTCCGTTTTCACGTATACTCTATATTGAACAGGAAGATTTCCTTGAAGATCCGCCGAAGAAATTTTATCGCCTGGCCCCCGGCCGCGAAGTACGTTTGCGGTATGCTTATTTTATCAAGTGTGTGGATGTAATTAAAGATAAACAGACTGGTGAAATAGTTGAGCTGCACTGCACCTATGACCCGAAAACACAAGGCGGAAACTCCCCGGACGGCCGTAAGGTCAAGGCAACACTGCATTGGGTTTCGGCTGCCCACTCACTCGAAGCTGAAGTACATTTATATGAACACCTCTTTGTAAAGGAAAACCCTGGCGATGAAAAGGATGGCTCTGATTTCAAAGCATATTTGAATCCCGATTCACTCACGACATTGACATCATGCCGCGTTGAACCGAGTCTAACCGGTGCATTATCCGGAAGCAGATATCAATTCGAGAGGCTGGGTTATTTTTGCGTTGACACGAATGATTCCAGCAATAGAGCACTTGTATTTAATCGAACAGTTACCTTGCGTGATCAATGGGCCAAGGTCAAAAAGGCGGAGAAGAAGTAGAATGGCGAAAAAAGGGATTGCTCTTGCGTTCCCTTCCGATAGTTGTGTGCGGCCCGTGCCCTGGATATACCCGCAGCTTGTCTCCCAAAGGAAAGATCTTTTCTATAACCCCTTGTGTTAATTTATTGTGGTCACCGCCGCTAAGGTCAGTCCTTCCAACCGAACCGGCAAAAAGTGTGTCACCGGTAAAAACAACGCCCGGGGCAAAAAAGCTCACACCACCTGCTGAATGGCCCGGGGTATGGATCACGGATATTTTAAACGTACCTAAAGAAAGCTCCTGATCATCGAAGAGATTTCCATCTGCCTGAAAACCCGGTTCCTGAGCATCAAGAGAGTGAATCCATACAGGTGCTTTGGTAATTCCTTTTAGTTCTTCTGCTCCGCCTGTATGGTCAAAGTGTCCGTGAGTAAGTAAGATATAGCGGATTTTGAGCCCCAGTTTTGAAATTTCATTAACAATCCTGAAGACTTCATCACCTGGATCAATAACCAGACCTTCTCTTGTTGTCTCGCATCCCAATATGTAACAGTTAGCCTGGTAAGTGCCAACTACCAGTCGTCTAAGCACTGTTCACCTCCTTTATCCGCACACACCACAGCGAACACACTCACCAACATGGCAAATTTCTGATTCTTCAGACTTTTCGGCAAGTTTATATTCGCTGATCAGGTGCTCTTTTAAAATTCCGTGATCAATAAAATCCCATGGCAGCACCTCATCAAGTCCCTTTGGGCGGTATACAAAGAAATCAGGATTAATATCAGAGAACCGAATTGCTTTTGCCCAATCACCGCCAAACTTGTGGGACAACAGCAGCATGGAACCGACTCTTCTATCTCCCATGGAAAGCAATGCCTGGAAATAGGCCCATTTGGGAACATCAGAATTTACTTTTATGCCCCCTTCTTTACCAAGCGCCTTCTTTATGCGTTTTTCCTTCTCTTTCAGGGACGACACATGTTCTAACGGGAGCCACTGGAAAGGAGTAAAGGGTTTAGGGATAAAACAATTCACACTCATTTTTATCCCGGCAATTTTGCCGCGGGGTGCAGATTCTTTTACCATGTTATGTTTAATGACCTTAACAAGGTTCAAAATTTCAGATATGTCTTCTCTCGTCTCACCTGGAAGACCAATAAGGAAATATAATCTAATTGAAAGATCTTCTATCCTTGATATTAATTGTACCGCCTCTACTATCTGCTTTTTTGTAAGATGCTTGTTAATTACCCTTCTGAGCCTTTCAGAACCAGCCTCAGGGGCTATTGTTATTGTTCTTTGTTTTGCCTGTCGTATGTTTTCAAGGAGTTTTTGAGTAAGACTGTCAGCCCTCAAGGAAGACACTGAAAAGCGACCTCCCTTATTAACGATAAGGGAAGTCAAATCTTCTATCCATGGGACATCAGATACCGCGGAGGCCAGGAGTCCCACCTGGCCGCAGGTTCCCAGGGCCTTTTCAATTGAGGTGCGAAGATCTAATTCCTTATAAGGTCTTGGAGGACGATATACATAGCCTCCGGCACAAAACCTGCATGAACGTCCGCACCCCCTTCCAATTTCAATTAATATCTTGTCGGCAAATTCAGTGTCTGGTGTCGTAATCATTGACCTGGGTTCATATTCATCCACGAATCCGCCCGTGGGGGAACGGGCTACTTTAATCCTTGCAGGCACCTGGTCCTGTTTTGGTAAAAAGGATTTAAGTGTTCCATCTTTATGGTATTCGGGTCGGTAAAGGGCAGGGACATATACATTAGGCAAATTTCTTGCCAGATTATACGCCACATCGCTTCTTTTGATACATCGGTATTTAAAATTTATAAAAAGATCAATAAATTCATTTAAGTTAGCCTCTGCCTCTCCCAGCAAAAAGAAGTCCATAAAAGTGGCCAGCGGCTCAGGATTCAAAAAGGTAGTGATGCCCCCTGCCATGATAAAAGGACACGGGTCAGATCTTTCTTCTGTAAGTAATGGGATTTTCCCAAGCTCCAATATCTTCAGGATATTTGGATAATCATTTTCAAATGACAGAGAGAAAGCAGCAAGATCAAAATTCTGAAGGGGCGTTTGCGACTCGAGTGACAGCAGTCCTTTCGATATAGAAAGATAGATGGAATTTTCCTGCCTGTCAGGAAGGAAAATGCGTTCTGCAACGACATCAGACCTCTTATTAAAAAGCCCGTACACAATCTGAAAACCCAGGTTTGACATGCCCAGGCGATAATAGTTGGGATAGATCAAGGCAACAGACAGCCTGCCTCCCCTGTCTTTTCGTACGGTTCCCTTTTCCCTGGCCAATTTGGCCCGATAAAGAGAGATAATATCATGAGGCATGTCTTAGGCTACCTTCTGAACACAAGTACATTAATCGGCTTTTGCCCTGAGAAAAGTGGGGTAATCAAGATTATCAGTAAAACAAAACTTACTGAGGAGCCCTTTTCTTCCTTCGCTCTTGTTCTTACCTGTTTTCTTGCTTATTATGGTCTCATCTTCGTTCTCGGATGTCATAATTCCTTCACCTTTATGCTGGCGCTGGAATGTAGGGACATCAAGGCGGTCTCCACTAACTTCTCTAACCGTCCAGGCGTCTTTAGCATCTTCAGGTGTAACATCTCTGACTTTAGGCCTGTTTTTGAGTGAAACGACATTATTATATGAATGTTTGTAATTCATACGATAATCATTACTGTCGGCGTCTATCCCTGTAGCAATAACGGTCACCTGGATTTCATTTTCCAGCTTATCGTTAAAGACCACACCCCAAAAGATATCTGCATCCTCATTTACTTCCCCTTTAATGTAGTTGGATGCCTCATCTATCTCATCCATGGTCATATCAGAAGGCCCGGTTATATTCATAAGAAGCCCTTTTGCATCAGTAATGGAAATGTTCTCAAGGAGCGGACTATTGATGGCCATCTGTGCAGCTTCCGAAGCCCTGGATTCTCCGGTTGCTCTCCCCATGCCCATAATAGCAGTACCCATCCGCCCCATCACATTTTTCACATCAGCAAAATCTAAATTGATAAAACCATCACTTATTATAAGATCAGAGATTCCTCTAACAGCCTGAAGAAGAACTTCATCTGCTCGCACAATAAGTTCTTTAAATGTAGTATGTTTACTGCCCAGGGCCTTGAGACGTTCATTGGGAATAATAATCAGACTGTCTACCTCGCTTTTAAGCTTTTCTATTCCTTCCAGTGCCCTTCCCATCCGCATGTCCCCTTCAAAATTAAAGGGTTTGGTTACAACGGCCACAGTCAGTGCACCGCTCTCTTTACACGCACGGGCGATCACAGGAGAAGCGCCGGTTCCTGTTCCGCCTCCCATCCCTGCCGTGATAAAGACCATATCAGACTCATCAAGGGCTTCTCTGATTTCATTGATACTCTCTTCAGCCGATGACATGCCGATTTCAGGATCAGCCCCTGCACCAAGCCCCATGGTGATTGACGGCCCAATTTGAAGTTTACTTGGACACAAAGAACGTTCAAGATCCTGGCAATCAGTATTAGCCACAAAAAAATCAACACCTCTTAGTTTTGAACTAATCATGTTGTTGATGGCATTACCTCCCGCGCCTCCAACTCCCATCACCTTAATCTTAGCATTGTATTTTTCTCTTTGATCCACAAATTCGAAATTCATGACTCCCCTCCTTGTGCTTTATATTTGTTTTTGTAAACACCTGATACGGAAAACAGAGCGAAAACTCAACAAAGTTAAATGACTTCCTTAAACCAGGTTTTCATTCTATCCATGACACGGTGAAATATATTACTGTCCCTTATCCTGAATTTTTTACCTACTTTACTTGCTTTAGCCCCATATAGAACAAGACCAACCGCAGTTGCATACATTGGTTTATTAACTATTTCCACTAATCCGCTTATCCCTTGAGGATATCCCACGCGCGACGGCGTATTGAATATCTGCTCCGCCATCTCAGGAACTCCTGGCAGCTCTGCTGAACCGCCGGTTACAACCACACCCGAATTCATCATATCCTCGTATCCTGATTTGATAAGTTCCCGGTAAATAAGATAAAATATCTCTTCAACTCGAGGCTCCAGAATCTCCCCCAAGATCTGTCGTGATAAAACCCTTGGTTTCCTTCCCCCCACGCCGGGCACTTCTATTGTTTCATCTTTGTTAATCAACGCAGAAAGTCCGCATCCATACTTGATCTTTATCTTTTCTGCTTCCAGCTTAGGTGTCCTGAGCCCGATGGCAATGTCATATGTTAAATTTTCTCCCCCCAGGGACAAGATCGAAGTATGCTTTATAGAGCCTCTCGAAAACACTGCTATATCGGTTGTCCCGCCTCCAAAGTCTATTAGGGCTGTTCCAAGATTTCGTTCTTCCCTTGAAAGCACCGCCTCACTGGATGCTAAAGATTCTAAAATAATATCATGGACATCCAGCCCGGCGCGATTAGCGCACTTGATAATATTCTGGGCAGATGTAACCGCGCCTGTAACAATATGAATCTTTGCCTCTAAACGAACTCCGGACATTCCCAACGGATCTAATATTCCATCCTGGTTATCTACGATAAACTCCTGCACTAAAGTATGAATGACTTCACGGTCCATAGGGATAGCCACAGCTCTTGCAGCCTCAATAACACGGTCAATATCCTTTTTGGTTACCTCCTTTTCTTTGAGACCGATCACCCCGTGGCTGTTAAATCCCTTGATGTGACCACCGGCAATACCCGCATACACAGAGCTGATCTCACACCCGGCCATGGTCTCCGCTTCTTCTATGGCCTCCTTAATTGAGTTCACAGTATGTTCAATATTAATAACCACCCCTTTTCTGAGACCATCTGACGGATGACTTCCAATTCCTATGATCTCTACTCCCTCCGGCCGGGCTTCACCAACTATAGCACAAATTTTGGTCGTTCCAATATCAAGCCCTACAATAATTTTTTCAGACATATTTCCGTTACCTCATACCCCAATTTTGTTAAACTTTCCCGAAGGTAACCACGGCCCCATCCACAAAATTTAAATCAATTCTAATTACTTGTTGGCTCCGTCCTGTCAGTCTAAGATGATCCGCTATTTTTTTTAAGCCATCCAGTCTATTTGAAAGATCTGCCGCCCATTTCCCTTCATAAGCAGACCATGTGATTGCCGGCGGGGCCTTCATCAATTTGATCTCTGCCGGGAGATGCTTATAATAAAGCGAAAATTCCCCATCCTTCTTTACACTAACCTCCGAGAGCTCATTTAATGACCACTGTCCTTCTTTTGACTCCAAAACTCTCAGGATGAACGCTACTATTTCCAACTGTTTCTTGACATCTGCTTCTTTTTTGGGAAGACCTGTGATAACAGGAAAATCCATCTCCTCCGACTTATCAACTTCTTTGAAGGTCTCACCCCACTTATTCATGTAGAAGACCTTATCCCTCACAGCTAAAGCCAAAGGGATTTCCTTTTCTACCTGAACAATCAGCGTGTTCGGAAACTTCCTTTCCAATTTAACTGACCTGACCCATGGATGCTTCTCCATTTTCTGCTTCAACTCATTCAAATGGAGAGCTACCATAGAACGTTTATCATTCAGGCTATACATCTCGATAAGCTCATTTTTAATCTTTACATCGGCTCCCCTCATATCTACTTCTTCCAGTCTCATATAAGGGGATTTAAGCAGATAATGATACATGTATAGAAAAGAGATGCTAATTATCCCTATTACTGCAAACAAGAGCGATATCTTTAAAAGACAGGTGCCAAGACGGTTTAATGCACTAAAGAACAGGGAAATATTACCTCTCCTCTTTCTTCCGACAAATTGATTACTTAATATAGACCCATTTTTCATGATTCAATCCTGCCTTACGCACTTTTATCTTCCGACTACTTGTATTTCAGGTTGAAGTTCAATCCCCGTTTTTTCCAGGACCTTCTTTTGTGCCAGATATAAAAGCGATATGATATCTTCCGCCTTGGCACCACCTGTATTTACAATAAAGTTGGCATGTTTTCGGGAAATCATGGCCCCCCCAATCCTCTTCCCTTTCAGTCCTGCATTTTCAATTAGCTTACCCGCATAATCATTAGGCGGATTTCTGAACACTGAACCGGCGCTGGGAAACTCCAGCGGTTGATTTTCTTTTCTCCTTCTCAAGTAACCTGCAATATTCTTAGCCACAACTTCTTCAATCTCTTGATCCAATTTAAAGCAGACCCGGGTAATTATACTTCCCTCTTCGATCTCAAGACCCCTGTATGAAAATTTGAGCTGAGACCGATCTCTTATAATCAAATCACCCAATAGCGTCATCACATGGATTTCCTTTATTCTCGCTTCAATCTCTTTTCCAAATGCCCCTGCATTCATGGCGACCACACCACCAACCGTTCCAGGTATCCCTGCAAGGAATTCCAGCCCCCCCAATCCCGAATCACGACAATAAGTCAAAAGATCAACAACTGGCAGTCCGGCATTAATCAAAAAGGTTAAATCATGTTTCCGTTTGTCTAATTGCTCCACCTTGGCAGGCTTGGATGCTAATGATTCACGAAGTACGATGACTACTCCTTCAAGACCATCATCCTTTACCAGCAGATTACTACCCCTGCCAATCACGAGATATGAAATGTGTTCTTTGTTGAGATACACTATCACCTGTCGGAGGTTTTCCAAATTGCTTGCCTCATAAATGGCCTCGACATGCCCTCCCACACCAAAGGTAGTGTATTGTGCCATAAGACAATCAAATTGAACTTGATCCCCGGCCAGTTTGATCAGCCTTTGTTTCTGGTTTTTATCCATAGAAAATACTCTATTTCTTTGTGCTTAACTTCTCTAAAAGCTGTTCTCCTGCTCGATAGATACTACCCGCCCCAAGAGACACGACGATATCTCCAGGTTTTATGAGTGATAACAATGCAGGGACTATTTCCTCCTCCTCAGGGCAATGGATCACTTCCTTGTGCCCGTGTTCTTTGATGCCCTGGAACAACCTTTCAGAATTCACACCTTTAATGGCCTTTTCTCCCGCGGAATAAATTGATGTCACAACAAGAATATCGGCCTGATTAAAGCTAATAACAAATCGATCATACAGCTCTTTGATCCGGGTATATCTGTGGGGCTGAAAGGCCACAATCAATCTCCTTTCAGGCCAGCACTCCTTCACCGCCTTTAGCGTGGCTACAATCTCAGTTGGATGATGCCCGTAATCGTCAAGGATAAGAACATCATCTCGCTCTCCCTTGATCTGAAACCTTCTCGCTAATCCTCCCAGGTT
>Ga0233412_10000729_pt1 | contig 18386 bp, 14 predicted proteins | sample Na_anoxic_4_MG_FD_180667 | JGI IMG/M metagenome (GOLD analysis project Ga0233412, IMG submission 180667) | Seawater microbial communities from Saanich Inlet, British Columbia, Canada - Na_anoxic_4_MG | ecosystem: Environmental > Aquatic > Marine > Inlet | place: Canada: British Columbia...
TGCAAGTACAATTGGGTCTATTGAAGCAACGCCGGTTTCTCCAGGTACCGATAATGAAGAGTTCGAGGTTATATCTTTTACTGATGGAAGTACCAACAACATACCTAGTAATATATCAATATCACTTAATACAGGGCCAAGCCCTAACGAAGGAACTGTAAAGGTTGATGGTAGCGGATTTTATTTCGCCAACGATTCAAACGACACCCATAAATTAACGGTTAGGGTAATAGATGACCAAGGCGCTTACTCATATCAAGAGTTAACAATTAAGATAACAAACTCAGCGCCAAGTGTCAGCATCGGTTCATCATATGACGTTTCTATTGCCTCACCAATTGGTGTTGTTGTTATTGATAATGGAACATTTAATAACGGTGCTGTTAGGAGTAATAAGAAGTATAGTAGCGTTCAGCTTGCTTTAACGTTTCCAAACGTAACAAATTCTACTACGAGAGCGCAGTACGAATCAATGTTTACAATAAATCAAAAATCTAACGGAAACTTTGAGGTTAAAACAACTACCGCCTTTGAAACATATGTACCAAGTTTTGAGTCAGCAACAGCATCAGAAAGAACAATGACTATAACAGTCACAGATAATGGCGGCTTAACAGCGACAGATACATCGCAAATAAATACAACTGAAGGAAGAGTCGCTTTTACATCTACGCCGGGGGCGACATCGTCTGAATTATGTAGTAATGTTGCAAGCGGGTATAATATACAAACCGTTTGGATTGCAGCCGGTTCTAGCAGCTTAGATACATCTGGTAATATTATTAATATTGGTAATATATTGTATATAGACGAGTTTGGCACTAATACGGTTGGTAATGGGTTATTTACATTTTTAAGTAATGCTATGTACGCAACAGTTAGCGGTGGCGCTGGTGTTGTTGCGTCGACTAGCACATTAGTTTGTTAATATGAGTGGTATAGTAGAAATAGCATATTTTAATACGTTTATTTTATCAGGGGCGGAGACGGGGACGGCAGCCATTGGTGAATGGCACATAGAGGAGTCGCGCATAAAAGGTGATTATAATGGTGCGTCTGTTGACTATGGTGTTAAAGCCTATGCTGTAGATGAGAAATATGGATCTAGCCGTAGAAAAAATGCCATGCGTTATTCTGGTATTTATAATATAAGAACGGGCGTTAACGACACTAACAAGTTTCCATCGGGACAAGAAATAACAAAGTCAGTTGATAGCGCTTATGGCGCCATTAACAAGTTGTTTGCTGAGGAGACGGACCTTACTATATTCCAAGAAGATAAGGTGCATGCTGCAATGATAGATAAAGATGCAATATTTACGGCAGAAGGCGGCCGAATAAGTGCGGCAGCAAACATTGTTATAGGGCAGATAAGACCTTATCAAGGGACATTTGGTATTGGTAATTATCCAGAAAGTTTTGCATACTACAACGGCAGAAAATACTTTGTTGACAAAGAAAGAGCAAGCGTTCTTAGATTAAGTAGAGATGGTATTACAAAAATATCGGACTATGGGATGGATGACTACTTCAGTGATACATTAAAAGTTGCTGATGTTATTAGAGGCGCGTTTGATGGGGATAGAGGCGAATATATTGTTACGCTACAAACAAGCGTAGATAATTTAGAATCAATATCTCAAGGATTAATAACTGATTCAGCCGATAATACAACAACTAACGCTGGGGATTACGCAACTATTGGCTTTTACGAAGATGCAAATGGTTGGACATCTTTTTATACATATAAACCGGGGTTTGGATTTAGCCACGCTAATGATTTTTATACGTGGGAAAAAGGCGAAGAAGAACTGTATAGGCATGGCAACCAAACGGTAAAACGTAGTTCTTTCTATGGGAACGACCCCGATCCAGTATATGTAAGGTTATTTGTAAATCAAGATCCATCCACAGTAAAAAACTTCTTAACTATAAATTACGAAGGAACAACCGGCTGGGAAGCTAGTGAAATTAAATCTGAGAACTATACTAATCTAACATACAACTCAAGAATAGAGGAAGCATATAAGATTGCTCAAGAGGGCATTATAGTGTATGATGGCGATAACATTGCGGTGCCTGTCGGCTTTATTAGAAAAGAATCTGAATATAGTGCACCGATTAAAAATAAGCACGTAGATTATTATCAAGACAATTCTTATTTTAATTCAACTGGTTTAAAAGGGCATTACCTCGATTTAACAATGCAATATTGGAACGTCAATGAAAATACAGCCGAACAAATAGGTGACCCAGCAGAAATATTTTCAGTATCTTCGGAAGCTGTGTTATCTTCAAAATAGTTTAATTTAATATGACAGAGCAAAATATTAACGAGCAAATATTAAATTCACCTTTAACAAAAGAGCAGGCTAAAAAGCAGTGGGTTAAGCATACGAAAGATATGGACTTGAAGCACTCTTTTACTTTTGATGAAATGTGGGATACCGCCGCTGAGTTAAGAAAAAAGAAAGATTTTAGAGATCAAATTACCTTAGCACACGAAGCATTAGAAAAAAACGAAAATGCAATGACGGGTGAGGAGCTACATACTTATAATCCCGTAAAGCATACGTTTGCAGATAATTGTTACGTTAGAGAAATATTTAATCCAGCTGGCCAATTAATTGTAACCAAGATACATAAAAAAGAACATCCATTTTTCTTAATGAAAGGAAAAATGTCAATATTAACTGAAAATGGAGTTGTAGAGCTAGAAGCGCCCCATCACGGTATAACAAAACCTGGCACTAAAAGAATAATTTACACACACACAGATTGTGTATTTATTACAGTACACGGAACAGATAAAAAAACACCAGAGGAGGCCGAAGAAGAAGTTATTGCTAAAAACTTTGACGACCCTGTATTATAAATAGAAGAAATTAATTTATTAAAAAGCACTGAAAAATGAGTTTTACAGTAGTAGCAATATCAATAGGGGTAGGTACAGCGATTTCGGCTATTGCTGGGGCCGCACAAGCGTCTAAAGCAAAAAAAGAAGCCAATCGCTTAGAGCGAGAGCTAAAGTCTTTAGAGAGTAGTCGACAAGATATTATTGATCCGTCGCAGCAAATTCAAGATTTAAGTTCGCAAATCACAAATCCATACGCTAATTTACAGGTGGCAACTCAAGCTGCTGAAATGCAGTCAACACAATCGGATATTGCTTTAGCAAATACGCTTGACCAACTTAGGGCCACAGGTGCCGGGGCTGGGGGTGCGACCGCTCTCGTTAGGGCTGCAGCACAAAGTAAACAAGAAGTATCGGCCAGTATTGAAGCGCAAGAAGCTGCTAATGCTAGGATGAGAGCTGAAGGCGAGGCGCAAAGACAACAAAGAGTTATGTCTGAGCAACAAAGGGTTCAGGGGGCTAGAATGGCGGGACAAGAATTTATGTTTGGCGCTAGAGAAGGCAGAGAAATGCAGCAGTTAGATAGAATTGCTGGACTTGGCCAAGAACAACGTCGACTCCAAGCAGAGAGTAGACAGCAGGTGATAAGCGCTATTAGCCAAGGCACTACCTCAATGGGTACAGCATATGCCGGATATGAGGCGGGTAAATAGGATCATCTTGATCTTTAGCGGGATAAAGTGCTGTATAAACAATAAAAAAATAAAGTAAGATAATGGGAGCTTATACTAATCCAAAATTATACGGTGTAGATTACAGTGTCGTTGGCGAAGCAATGTCGCAGATGGGTACAAAAATTGCCTATGCTACAGCTAAGCGACAAGAAGAAAGGGCAAAGCGCGAAAAAGAGTTTAAAGATTCATACAAAGACTTTATTAGTAAGGCTTATCTTGACGCTAACGATTACTTGGGGGAAGGGTATAGAAGCGCACTTAATGATTCTCTTCAAGACGTCGAAAACTTTGCTAATATGTCTGAGGCTGACAAACAAAATGCTATTAAAAACATACAGGCTGACAACGCTGGCATGAAAGAGCTTTCTGCTAAAATGTCAGAGCTGGCTAGGATGGACATTGACATTGATAAATATGATGACCCATCTGTTAGAATGCTAGGGGATATGGCAAAAGGAGTAAAAACTTTTAAATCTGTTAAAGATCAAGATAATCCTATGGGTATTAACTGGCAGTATACAGAAAAAGATCCTGATACAGGTGAGTCTAAAACCTATGATATTTCAATGAAAGATCTTAGGATGAGCATGGCATCCCTGCAAGATATATCTCCCCGCATCGATGCCGTTGATAATGAACTATCCACCCTAGCCGGGCAATACCAAAAGAATATTAACTCGTTTGCAACCAGAGGCGAAAGATTTGATTGGGGTAGCAAGTTTTCGGAGTACTTTAAGGGCATGGATGAAGAAGAGCTTGACTTGTACTATAGAAACGCTTTTCCGGACATTAGAGGAGTCGATTACACTCCGAACATTAATCCCGCAACTAATCAACCTTGGGGTGATTCGGATGAAGACCAAGCGGAAAAAGAAAAGTTGTATAATGAAAAGCGACAAGACTTAGAGGCTAGGTTAAAGCAAAAGATAACTGGATTGTTAGCTGATACGCCTTTAGCTATGACAGAACGAGAAAAATTAGCTGCGGCTGATGCTCGTTCTAGAAGAACGGCACTGTACAAGCAAAGTTTAAAAAATCTTGAAAAAACAAAAGATTTTGATCAAGATTTATTTGATACTATTTTAGGAATAGCGGATGAAATTAAAGAGTTTTCTGGGTATTCTCCAGGACAAGCAATACATCCTTCTGATTCTCGAGCTCGTTTTTTAAGGGGGAAGCAAATCAAGATTCAAGGAGAAAATAAAACTATAATGGACACATCTATTAAAAATGGATTACTTGTTGTTAGCTATGAAGGATCATTTGTTAGAGACGAGGGAGAAAGGCTAATAGTGCAACAAGAATTTAGTCTTGACAGGCCCGATGATTTATATTTAGCGATAACAGGTGCGCAGGGTGTATTACAAAAACCTGCTCAAGCAACAACACCAAAAACACAAAAAAGCGCAGAAGAGTTAATAAAAGAATACGGAAATACAAAATAATTAATTTAATGGACAAAGAGTTAGAACAGATAGTTCAACGCATGATTGATGCGGGTGAATCTGAAGAAAATATTGCGTTAGTTATTAGAAAATTTGATAGCGTAATGGGAAAGCCAGAAGGTGTCCAGACTGCGGCTGTAGCTGCGGCACCTGTTACACCAGAAGAACCTCAGCAGCCTACCACGTTTCAGCGGCCTTCTCCATTATTAGAGCAAGAGTCACCAATTGGTGTAGCCGCACCTAAAACTGAAAAAGATATTCTTTTTGAGCGTGATAAAGGTAAAATGTTATCCGCCGCTGACCCAAAAGCATTTACTCCAGAAGATTATGCTACTAAAAAAACAAATGAGGATATTGCTAGAAAATATATAAAAGATAATGAAAGCAACGCCTTGTGGGCCTTTAATGATGAAGAAGGATTATTAGAGAACTTACAAAATGCCTTTGGTGTGTTAGCTCCTGGTGAATCAGGAAAATTATTAGATGAATTAAAAGATGTTGATTTTAAATACACAGATTCTATTTTAGGTCGTATACAAAAATATTATCCAGAAGAGTTGGGTACATTAAGCCAATCTGCTAGTAGACAACTACAAGCAGGTTACGAAAAACCCATGAACTCTTATCAAGAAGATGTTATATTAAACACTGTTGTTGGTGGTGATTTTGATGAAGACGTTCTTCGATGGACACGTACTAGGCAAGCGGTTGATGGTGAACCAGGGGCTTTTATAAGCGCAATTGGTGGTGCTAAATCTTCAGAGGAAATTGTAAGTCAAGCAATTAAAAATTTGCATGACAATAAAGACATAAGCTCTTATACAAAACTAAGATCTATTTACAATCAATTAGATGAAAGTAGCGAGAGTTCATTAAGAAAAAACACTGAATTGTTTTTGGATCAGTATGAAAAGGATTTAACAATAAATCCAATTAAGAAATATGTTGGCTCTGCTGATTTAGACTCTTATACTAAAAAATCTACTACTAGCGACGAATTAATTATTGACCAAAGTAAAATTAATCCAGAAGATTTTATACCAGGATATGAAAATTTAAGTTCATCTGAAAAAGAAAACGTCAAAAATTTATTATCTTCTGAATTAATCAATAAATTAGAAGGTAAAACAATAAATGATGTAGTTTCTAAGCAAGAGGGTTATGAAGAGCTTTTTGGTAAAATAGGTGACAAAATGCAAGCTCAGCTTGAAAACTCTTCAGATTTATATGCTAGTAGTCAAGAAGAGCTAAATGCGGCAGCAAACTCTATAAACGATAAGTACGAGGTTCAATTGTTTAATAAAAGAAATAAATTAGACAAAGCATTTGAAAACAGGAACAACGAACTTGTAGAATTATATCAAAGTGGAGGCTTATCAGATAAGGAATATGACGATCAATTTAACAAGTTAAACTCAGAATATAAAACGTCTTTTGATAGCTTAGTAGATAATCTTAATAAAGAATATAAAAACGAAATAAACAGTTCTGTTTTACCTATCGAACAAAAGTATAAGGATGGTTTAAACAAAGAAATACAATCATTATATAAGGATTATAAATTAACACCAGAAGAGCAAAAAGAATATAGCGAGATATATGAAAAAGCAAGAGAAAAATTAAATGAAGATAGAGTAAGGTATTTAATACCAGAAGGCTCTAGCCCAGACGCATCAATATCGGCGTTAAGTGGTTTTTACCAACCTCTTAAAACCGGAATAGGTACGATGATAGCGGACATGGCTAGCGAGGTTGGTAATGAAGGTTTGGGAGAGTATGGAAGAGGTCTTGAAAACAGGTATCAACTACCTGAATATGCCGCTGGTGAAGCCCCTTTTTCAATGAGATTGGGTAAAGGTATAGCTAGTTCTTTACCCTCCTTTGTTGCCACAGCAGCTGGTACTGGAGCACTACAAAAAGTTACTAGGCCATTAATGAAGATGGGAACGTTGGGTAAAGCAGCTGGTCTTGGAATAAATTTACTTGGTGGTGGCTTAGTGGGTGGTGCTACCGAAACAGCTCAAATGATGGCCGCTACGAGAAGGGAAGCCATAAACCGTGGCAGAACAACTGAGGAGGCTAATAAACTAGCGGATGAAATATTTGATGCGCAGGTAGCTAATTTCTACATCTATGGATTAGATGCACTTCCTTTTATGAAAGGCGCATTTAAAGGAATTAATAAAATTATACCAAATAGGTACATCGCTGGTGCAACAAAAATCGGTGTTGGTGCTGGTTTTGAGTCAGTGACTGAAACCGGTCAAGAGACGGTTCAAACAGCATTTGAAACTCAAATAGAGGAAAGCTTTAAGACAACAGGGGTTGCTAGTTACAAAGACTTTGAAGATAATGTAAATTTAAACCTTATAAAAGAAACTTTCTTAGAGGTTTACCCAAGTACAATGCTAATGGGTGGCGGGTCTCAAGCATTGACGATATCAAAAGATGAAGTTGACATTTGGAAAGAAGCGGCTAAAAATCCTAAAAACATACAACGTGCTATTGATGTTGCAAGTATAACGCAAAGCGTTGACTCGAAAAAGGCTTTAAACCAAAAAGTTATGTGGTCTATGCTAACTAAAGGAAAAGACTTTACTAAAGCTTGGATTAACGCCGCATCTAATTTACACCTTGTATCAAACACTTTTAATGGATCCAGGGGCATTACGGCACAAGAAAAAAGTGAACTATTAAATTTGGTTGATTCTCAGGAGCAGACGATTAATGACTTGAACAGCCAAACGCCGAACATGAGTTTAATAAATAAACTTGTACACAACTACATTCAGGTTGATATAAATGAACTAAACGCTGAATTAGAATCTTTAAAAGGAAAATCAGTATCTAAATCAAAAAGAAATAAAATACAAAAACTACTAGATAAAAGAGGTTTAGAATTAGAACAAATAGAGAACAATCCAGAACAAAATAGCAATGCGTTAAACTTAATATCAATTGATAACCAAGCTCCTTTTGTATTAAACGATAAAGAACTTAGTAATGTTTTAGAAACATCTAATGATTTGTTTAGTAGATTGATAGACGATAAAATAAATATTAATCTCAGTAAAACTGGTAAAAAAATAGTAAGTAATGCTCTTGTCAAAAACAATGTTTACATAACAAATGAGATAATTGATAAACTACAAAACACACCAAACGTTGTTTTATTAAAAACTGAAAAAGAATGGGAAAATAATCTTGGACAAAAAAGAGAAGAAGGCGAAACTGCCGTAAATAGAAACGGTAAAAAATATGTTTATCTGCCTGCGGCTTCTTCACTAGAAGATATTTCAGCTGGGTCTCACGAATTAGTACATGATGTAATTAGTCCAATATTGTTTGAAGTAGGTGAAGATAAAAAGGTTGTTTTTGATGAAAATAACAGACCTGTTATATCGGAAGAAGGGCATAATTTAATAGACGGATTCTTAAATAGACTACCTTTAGCAGAAAGAAATGCATTAGAAGTAGAGTTTAAAGCAAATTACCAAACAAGAAACGATAGGGATGAGTATTTTACATTATATCATAGAATGCTTGTGCAAGGTAATTATAAACGAAGCGGATTAGATAAAGTAAAAAACTTAATTAATTCTATAATAAAAACAAACGGTTATACTAGTGGAGAATTAACGGCCAAAGGAATACAAAACTTTTTAAAGGACTACTCTAACGATATTGCTGTAGGTAGATTAAGTGATAATGTTAAGACGTTTGCTGCTAAACAAATAGGAAAAGGAGTTGAAATTCAAACAATTAAATTTTCAAGGAAAGAACTAGGTGATTCAATTAAAGTATTAGTTCCAGAGGGGACAACAAAAACTGAATATAGTACAGATGTTCTTGGAAAAGTATACTTAGACATTATCGCAAGTAGTAAGCTGCATCCACTTATAAATAACAACCTTGCTAGATTTGGTGTTCCAAGAGAACAAGTTACAGATGAGTTTTATGAAGATGTAAAGAATCAATTATTTGAGCGATCACTACAAAGATTTGACCCAGAAAAGAACGATGACCTTGGGGGCTTCGTAATAAACGAGCTGCAAAGGTTTGCAATACCGGACATTGTTAATCAATATAAAGATCAGGGTAGGTTTCAAGCAACCGAACAAATTGAAGCTGCACCGGCTGAAGGTAGAGTAAGGCCAATGCAAGTTGCCGAGGAAACAACCACCGAAGAAGTTATTGAAAGAGCTGAAGAGCAAGAAGCGAAAGAACAAGAACAAACGTTTAGAGAAAAGCTTGGTATTGAAAAAGAGGGCTTCATTTACAATCGCGTAGTAAACTCTGTAAGAAGAACGTTCGGCACTAAGCTCCCTCCTGTAACTGATAGTAAGTTTAGAATAGCTTTAATAAAAAGTTTTAAAACAGATCTTATGAAGCCAATGAAAGATTTTATTGGCAAAAAAGAAAAATATAAAGACTTTGTATTTAACAATTTTGATTCTATAATGGGAAAAATACCTACTAGAGAGTGGGTAAGATTAGAACAACAAGAAGAAAATAAAATATTTGCAGAACTTGTAACAGCTAGAGCTTCTACAGAAGAAGTTGACAACGCTGTATCTAAAGGATTGTATTTATTACCTGGGGCATCAAGAGTTTCAGGTACTAGTATATATAGAAAATTAGACACTACGCCCGAACAGCTATGGAAATTTTTAGCTGGTAATAATGCTCAAATTAATGGTGCCCGAAAAACGGCATTAACAGAGCGCTTAGTTCAAGAGCTAGCTTTTGATGCTACGATGATGGTTTTAAAAGACCCTAAGTATAACGCTCTTGCTAGGGTGCAAGAAATAGCGGAGCTTACCGGAGGAGCATTGGAAGATAATTTTGATGCTCAATTAGGTGCGGTTATAGAGCGTGATCCAAGTATAACAAGATTTTCTAGTAAAAAACAAAATGAGGCTCTTCAAAATATTGTTGCTATTAAATTATTTGAAACTACTCCGAAGTTAATTAACCAAGACATAGTTAAATTTATTTCGCAATTAGCTAACACTTTTGGCTATTTATCTCAACCGAAAGAAGATATTGAAGCATTAAGTCCTGGTAAAAAAGGTGCAAGAACAAAAGCTATAAATGGCCTTAAAAATACATTTGAAAAATTTGAGACTGGTCAAAGCTATGAGGATTTTATTGGAGAAATTAATAGTAACAGTACCCTTCAAAATATAATTCCAAATTTATTAAACTCTTATAATAAGTTAGACAACGGTAAAAAATACGAGGTAGTATTTGTTATAAAAGGTAATAAAATATTAAAAAATATAAATCCAAATCTTGAATTTCGTTTATCACCAGGACAAGGGTTTGATGTTGAGTTATATGATAAAAAAAATAAAACAGTCTTAGATAAAATAGAATTAAAGTACGGCTCTCCAGAGAATGGCCCGTGGCTAACCAGCGTTGTATACAATAGCATATTTAATGAAGGCGGTGAATTAAATAACGGCGGAAAAACAGCCAGAGATATTGGTAGTACACTTAATTTTTTAATAGAAACAATTAATGAAGAAAGAAATAAAGAATTAATTCAAGAATTTGTTGGAAAAGCAATGGGAGCCGGTGCTAAAATAAATAATAGCGGCAATGGTTTTAATTTTGAAACAACTGAGCAAAGACAAGAGTTTGAAAAAGGGTTAAACAAAAATAAGCCACTTATAATAGCTAAAAAAGATGGCATTACCAATGAAAAGCAATTATCTGAATTTGGCAAAGGTGGGACAACATTGCATTATTCGGAGGGTAACACTTACCAAGTGGGTAGTATGAATGAAGAAAATAATCTTCAATATAACAACTCAACTATTCCAGAATTTGAAGCTGACTTGTATAATAAAATAATGTTTTCAAGATCTGAAAATAATTATTCTTTGAGGGTTTATTTACAAGTAAAAGAATTAAAAACAAAAAATAATAAAAATATTGAAGACTCAAATGTGTTTAAATCTTATACAGAAAGTGTTGCGAGACAATCTAGAAAGCCACAAGATGATCTTAAAAAGTTTTCAAATGTAAGGTCATCTAAAAAGCACAGAAGCCAATATGAAACCTCTTTAGCTAAGCGTAGAAGCGATCTAAACAAGGAACAAATAACCGAGCAAGTTGACAGTATATTTAATTGGTTAGATACAACTGATGTACCCAACCAAAAGAAAAAGAAATTTGAAGAGCTTGCTTTATTTTATATGTATCAACCCGGTTTTATATTACCGGAGGATGGGTTTAAAATTATTGAAGCGGAAAGAATAACATCAATAAAAGGTATCGACCCAAGGTCGTATTCTAATCCTACTGAATTAATTAACGAATTTGGTGACACGGTAAAGAAAGCTTATATTAATCCGAGTAAGGTTAGTACGTTAACTAGGATAGAAGAAGGTGCCGGTGCTGATATAGATTTATATGAGGTTGATAACTCTAAAAAAGGTCAGGACGATTTAGCGGACATAGTTGAATCTCATCTTGGTAGAAAAACAAGTCCATGGTGCATCACAGCTAAAAAAGGTGGTAAAGTTAAACGTGAAATTTGGAATGAATACGGAAACTACAAAGTAGCTGCTTTTAAAGACGGAAAAATACACGCCATAGGAGTAGGCTCAAAGCCTGTAATATCAAGCGATAATAAAAGTATGGCTTTCTTGCAAAAAATTACACTACTATCGACTGGAGAAACATTTGATATTTATTACAATAACAAAAAAAATAATCTAGAAATCAAATCTGCATATGGTACTGATTATAAAGTAGATGAATTTTCAAAATATTTTGCTGAAGACGGAGCTTTTTTTGACCAAGAATATTTTAAAGCAATTGGAAAAAGTGTATTCAAAGATGGCAAAGTAAAAGGAGTTATAGATAATTGGTGGGATAGAAGAGATGTTCCGCATAAACAAATTCCAACTAACACAATAAGATTTTCTAAAAAAGCAAAAGATACTAAAGGCGTTGATAAAGATGCTAAAGCTAAAGAAACACTGAGTCAAAATTTTAATACAATACTTAAGCAAAAAACTGGTATAGAGACTACAAAAGAATATAGTAAAGCGCAAGCGCGTGCCGCGGCTCAAAGAAAAAAATATAGAAGTTTCTATATACCACCGTCTGCTGAAGATTTCCTTGGCCTGATGTATGCTTTTTTAAGTCCTGGTAAACAAGGTGAAAAACAACTTAAGTTTATTGAAGATAACTTAATAACACCAATGAACGAGGCGTTCAACAATTGGGCTCAAGCTAAGTATGTTGTTGCTAGGGACTTTAAAGTTTTACTTAAAAAGCACAAAGGCGTTCGCGAAAAACTAAACAAGTTTGTTCCAAATACAGACTTTACTATTGATCAGGCTATACGTGTTTATTTATATGATAAAGCTGGGTATAGCATTCCAGGCATTTCAGAGGCGGAACTTAAAGCGGCAAATAGCTTTGTAACTGAAAATCAAGATATATATAATTTTGCTAATGAGCTTAGGGCAATAACTAGGATACCTGAAGGGTTTAAAAAACCCGATGAGAATTGGATCGTATCAACGTTAACATCAGAAATGTATGAAATATCCCAAGAAGTGATAAGGGCTCAATTTTTTGAAAAAGTTAACGAAAATTTTGATACAGTATTTAGCGAAGGTAATTTAAATAAAATTGAAGCCCATTACGGCTCTAAGTTTAGAGAAGCACTTGAAGATTCTATCTACAGTATTAAAACTGGTAGTAAAAGAAATTTTGGCGGCAATAGACATTTAAACGAATTTAATGACTGGCTTAATGGCTCCGTTGGAGTAATTATGTTTTTAAATAGTAGATCGGCAGTGCTGCAGCTCATATCAGCAACTAACTATATTAATTGGTCTGATAACAATATAGCTAAAGCTTCCATGGCCTTTGCTAATCAACCACAGTTTTGGTCTGACTTTGTTTATTTATTTAACTCGCCATATTTAAAAGAGCGAAGATCTGGTTTACAAACAGATATAAACTTAGCTGAACTACAAGCTTCGATTGCTAGAAGCGAAAATAAAGCAAAAGCCGCAGTAAAATATTTATTAGAAAAAGGTTTTATACTCACTAAAGCTGCGGATTCATTTGCTATTGCATCTGGAGGTGCTACTTTTTATAGGAATAGAGTTAAGACATATACTAAGCAAGGTTTCTCTCAAAAAGAAGCGGAGGCGCAAGCTTTTACGGATTTTCAAAACCTTACCGAAACAAACCAGCAGTCCGCAAGACCAGATAAAATATCACAACAACAACGTGGGCCATTAGGGCGCGTTATATTAGCTTTTGCAAACACGTCTCAACAATACGGTAGAGAAATTAAAAAAGCCTCTCTTGATCTTATAAATGGCCGAGGGGACTGGAAAACTAATATATCTAAGATAGTTTACTATGGTGCGGTACAAAACTTAATATTTAATACTATGCAAACAGGTTTGTTCGCTTTATTATTTGACGATGACGACGAGCTAGACGAACAATGGTTTGATCGAAAAGGAAGTAAAGTGGCTAATGGTATGATTGATACTATACTCCGCGGTACTGGTATTACCGGGGCTATAATTGCAACAGTCAAAAATGTTATATTAGAATGGATAAATCAACACTCCAAAGGGCACAATTCCGACTCTGGAGAAATACTTGTAGAGGCATTCAATATTTCTCCGCCCCTTGGCTCTAAAGCTAGAAAGCTAAAAGTGGCTCATGATATATTAAAATACGATAGCGACTTAGTAAAGGCTTATGGGTATGATATAGATAACCCATTAGTGGATGCGTCGGCTAATATAATTTCGGCTACAACAAATGTACCCTTAGACAGAGTGCTAAGAAAAATAGACAATGTCTCCGCCGCCCTTGATGCAGACAACGAAATATGGCAAAGAATAGCTACGATGGGTGGATGGAACACATGGGATGTTGGTGTGGAAGATGTTGAGAAAGAAGAAAAAGAGAAAGAAGCAAAAGAAGACAAGAAAAAAGCAAAGAAAAAAGCAAAGAAAGAAGCAAAGAAAGAACCCAAAAAACCAAAGGGCAATGACCCAGTACCAACATATAATAGAAAAACATACAAAAGAGAAACATATAAAAGAAGGTAACAATGAGCTTTTGGAAAATATTTGAGAACAGAAATAGGTACAACGAAAAAAACATCGTTGGGTTTTTATCATTCGCGGTAATGACAATATTTGCCGCAGTTGATATTGCAACTGGTATATATGGCAAAGAATTAGTACACAGTGATGTAATATTTAATTCATTTGTTATAGTTACGCTCGGCGCTTTTGGCATTGCTGAGGCGGGCACAATTTTTGGTAAAAAAAATAAAGAAGAAGATTAATGCTCGAGGACGATTTAAAAGTAGTAGTATTAAATACTATTGCCTTTGGTGTATCAATGAGCGCAATAGAAACTACATTAAAAATAGTTTTACTTATTGTTTCAATAGGATATACGTTAAATAGATGGTATTTAGCACATAAAAGAAAAAAATGAAGTTATCAAAAAATTTGTCATTAGCAGAATTTACGAGATCACAAACAGCGAAGAGAAGGGGTATTGATAACACGCCAGATGGAGACCATCTTGAAGCGGCTAAGAAATTAGCTGAGAATATCTTCCAGCCAATCAGAGAGCATTTTGGTAAGGCTATTTTTATTTCATCGGGTTATCGTAGTGAAGCGTTAAATAAAGCCATTGGAGGGAGCACAACATCTCAGCATAGTAGGGGGGAGGCTGTTGACATCGACATGGACGGTCGTGGCAAACCTACTAATACAGAGGTTTTTTACTATATCAAGGAAAACCTAGATTTTGACCAATTAATATGGGAGTTTGGAGATGATGAAAACCCGGACTGGGTACATGTCAGCTTTAAAGCTCTGGGAAAACAACGCAATCAAGTACTTAAGGCTAAGCGCAATTCAGCTCGTAGGACTTATTATGAACTTTGGAATAAAGAATGAAAAATTTAGCGATTTATTTTGCTTTAATTATTTTACTTGGGTCTTGTTCTGAAGCTAGAAAGTTTAGAAGAGCAGAGAAAAAAATATATAGATTAACGCAGAAATATCCCGATTTACTAAAAAAAGATACGCTACATGACACATTTTCTATTGTTACTCCTGAGATTAAATATGATACACAATTTGTTGATAAGCCTGGAGACACAACGTATATTAATAACGAAAAGCTTGAAATCAAATACGTTAGGATTGGAGATACTACATATATTGAAGGGAAATGCAAAAGTGACACAGTTATACAAACGGTGGAAATCCCTGTTGAAAGAATTGTAATACGTAAAGAAACCATTGTAGATCAAGTAATTAGATACTTTAAAAGCTCAATTATTTGGGTGATTATATTATTAGTACTAGCTTTTGCGATACGTATATTATGGAAGTTTATAAAACCTTTTTAAATGGCTAGAGTAGATAAATCAAAAAAAGATAAATTAACCGCGAGATACTGGTCTTGTAAAAAACTATGGGCAGGTAAAAGCGGATCAACTAAATCATCACCGTCTGGTGTAAAAGGAAAATATTAATTATGGCTTATAATCAAAAAATAAACTCTAGAGATAAAGATACTCCAGGAGCATTTAGAGAAGATCAAGAAAATAAATACACTAATTCAGAGGGTGACCCTACAAAAAAGGAAAAAAATATAAATCTAACCACCACATTTCAAGGAAAGAGAAGCTCAGTAACACCTAGTGTTATGATTAAAGATGGTAAACCAACATCTGGCTCTATAACTTTTAGTAAAAATTTTAAAGGAGGACATTCGATTGGGGGTGGGGTTACTAAAGCGGTGAACTCACCAACTAATATTAATCTTCATGCGAACATTAAACTGGGTAAGCGTTGAAAATGTTAGGCAAATGAAAACAGCTGGAGCACCTCACTATAAAAAAGATGGATCACTTTATTGTGGTAGATTACATAAGCACGCCAACGGAACAATAATGACTGGTAAAACAATGAGCAAGGATAGTGTAAAGCTATTTCATTACAAAGAATTACCTAAGCCAGTTCAAAAGAAAATAAGTTCTAAAGCTAAGTGTAAAAAAGCTTAAACTAATGAAATCAAGAGGGTTAGGAGACAATATAGCTAAGTTTACAAAAGCGGCTGGTATCAAACACATGGTGGACAAAGTATCAGAAGGTTTGAACATACCCTGCGGATGTGAAGGCCGTCAAGAGGCGCTTAACGTGCTATTCCCTAAAAAATACAAGAAATAATGGAAAAGAAAAAACCAACTGTATTACCAGGTTTAGTTAATGTTGATACAAAACCAAAAGTGTTGGCTGGTATTAAAAAAGCGGCTGATAATTTTAAAGGCTCTGCCTTACCTATTATGAAATATTTTAGCGATGTTAAGCCATCTAGGAATGAAAAAATCATAAAACCAGATATGACACCTGGCGGTAAGGTTATAAATCAAGATTTGCCTACAATTAGAGAGGCATTAAAGCCAGGTTTTAGTAGTAATTTTACAACAAATTATACACTGCCTCCAAGCGGCCCTGTTAATACGGTTGCCCCAGCAATTAGTGGTACAGTAGAGCGCAGCGAAACTTTAACCTCAACCACAGGCACCTGGACAGGGACTGGGACGATAACATACGCATACCAATGGAAGCGCGATGGTTTAAGTATTAGTGGCGCAACAAGTTCCACCTATGTGCTTGTTGCTGCTGATGACAATGCAAATATTACCTGCCTTGTTACCGCAACTGATGATGAAGGCAGCGATACACAACTATCGAACACCTTAGGCCCGGTACTCGGTTTGCCATATTTACTATCTGCTCCAGTAGCGAGCGGAACAGCGCAAGTAGGCCAGACACTATCTACAACCAACGGTAGTTGGCAGGGTGTTGCTACCATCACCTTTGGGTATCAATGGCGCAGGGATACCGTTGATATAACCAGCGCAACATCTAGCACATACGCTTTAGTGGCTGCTGACTACAGCACAGACGTTGATTGTGTGGTAACAGCTACGAATAGTTTAGGCAACGCAAATACTGACTCAAACGATATAGCAAACATTGCAGGGACCACGCCGGCCATCAGCGGAGTTCCAACGATTAGCAGCCAAACGGAAGTTGGCCAAACGATAACAGCAACTCCAGCAAGTGTAGCGGGCGCGCCTACGCCAACAACTTCTTGGCAATGGGAGAGAAGTTCTGATGGCGCAACTGGGTGGGCAAACATTAGTGCCGCAACAGCAAGCACTTACACACTTGTTGCCGCTGACGATACGAAATACGCCAGGGCGGTACAAACTGAAACTAATGTGGTAGGCAGTGACACAGCAAATAGTGCATCGAGTGGCCAAGTTTCTGGCTATGATGCGGATGCTGCGGCATATTTCACAGCAGCCAGTATTACGGATACTACTGAAAAAGATGCAGTCGACCAACTAGTTAAAGACCTAAAAGGAACAGGTAGTACAACGAACAACAACAACATTTGGGCGAGTATGCAGGCTATTTATCCTGTGAGTCCCACATCACTTTCAGCAGCAGCGTTCAACCTCAAAAACACATCGTTATACGAAATAACTTGGTTTAATTCGCCTAGTCACGCTACAACAGGTATTACAGGAAATGGAACAACACAGTATGGAGATACAGGAGCGGTTATGGGAACAATCCTTTCGGATGAAGACGATTCGGGAATGACATATAGTGGTGATTACGCAAGTGGTGATTACCCTATGGGTGCGACGGCCATTTCCATGGGAACTTGGGGGATAAGAACAACCTCTAACAAGAGGCATGGATATTTAGGATTATCATCAGCTGTCGTATCAGGAGGTAGTGGAGGTGCAGGAATTTATAGTGCCGTGCGAAGAAGTACCACTGATAAAGAGCTTTACAAAAATGGCGCATCAGTTGCCACGAATACGACAAGCGATACAGGTAACTTCCCCTCAACACAAAACTTATACGTGTTAGGTTTAAACAACAACGGCAGCGCAGGTGCTTTTTTTGCGGGTGAAATTGACTTCTGGGCAGTCCACACAGCACTTACAGCAGGTGAAGCCCAAGACCTTTATGACGCAATCACAACCTATAACACAGCATTAAGCAGATAAATTATGTATTTACTATTCCAAACGAATTACACAGAAACCACATCGCCAGTAATAGGAGACGGCAGCCATCTAAAATTAATTGAGTGCGAAGAAGGTTGGTTTACAACAGGGCATTTAAAATCAGTTGTGGATGAGCAAGATGGATGGTCATATACGGAAGTTGAATCTGTTACTGAAATACAGTATGAAGAACCTTAAATACTGACCATTTAGTTAGCTTATATATATTTGTGTAT
>Ga0233412_10000732_pt1 | contig 18360 bp, 10 predicted proteins | sample Na_anoxic_4_MG_FD_180667 | JGI IMG/M metagenome (GOLD analysis project Ga0233412, IMG submission 180667) | Seawater microbial communities from Saanich Inlet, British Columbia, Canada - Na_anoxic_4_MG | ecosystem: Environmental > Aquatic > Marine > Inlet | place: Canada: British Columbia...
TATACTAACTGGGAATTATGCGTGGTTGATAATGGAAGCAGTAAAATACATATAAAACCGATTTTAGAAAACTGGGCTAAAGATGATAGCAGAGTTAAAATCAAATTCCTTAAAGAAAATCAAGGCGTAGTCGAAGCTTCCAATAAAGCTGTCTCCTTGGCAACAGGTGAATTTATAGGTTTCCTGGATCACAATGATGAGTTGACAACAGATGCTCTCTATGAAGTCGTAAAGGCTATTAACAAAAATGACGTTGATATTATTTACTCCGATGAGGCTATTATAAATAGTGAAGGAGTGCTCCGTGATATTTATTATAAACCTGATTTCTCACCGGATTTGTTATTTTCACATAATTATATCACTCATCTCTTAGTAGTAAGAAAACATCTATTTCATGAGGTTGGAGGATTCTCTTCAAGATATGAAGGCGCTCAGGATTATGATTTACTTTTGAAACTAACTGAAAAGACTAAAAAAATATATCATATCCCAAAAGCGTTGTATAACCGACGGGCTATTTCAACATCAACAAGTGTAAATCCTGCATCAAAAATGTATGCTGATAAGAGCGGTAAAATGGCGTTGGAGGCAGCATTAGATCGACAAAAAATAGTGGGGGATGTTTTAAATGGGTATATGAAATGTTCTTATCGTGTAAAGAGAAAAATGCTCTCCCATCCATTGGTAAGCATAATTATTCCTTTTAGAAATAAACCTGATTACCTAAGAAAGTGTATCGAAACAATTTTAAATAAAACACGTTATCAAAAATTTGAAATAATTGGTGTGAATAATAACAGCAAAAAAGAAGAAACCTTCGAATTAATGGCTCAATTGCAGGAATCCGATCAGCGCATTAGATTTTATGAATACAATATTCCTTTCAATTATTCAAAAATAAATAATTATGCAACAGGTTTAGCGGCTGGCGAACATATTGTTTTGATGAATAACGATATTGAGATTATCAATTCTGACTGGATTGAATCTTTGCTTGAGCACTCGCAAAGAGGAGATGTTGGCGCAGTTGGAGCAAAGTTGTATTATCCCCATAATACTATCCAGCATGCTGGTATTATACTTGGAATTGCTGGCTTTGCGGGTCATTCTCACAGGCTTTTTCCCCGCGAATCTCCAGGCTATTACAATAGATTGATGTCTATCCAAAATGTTAGCGCTGTTACTGGCGCGTTATTGATGGTGAAAAAAAGATTATATGAAGAAATGGGAGGATTTGACGAAAAGAATTTCACAGTTGCACTGAATGATGTTGATTTTTGTTTACGGTTGAGAGAGAAGGGGTATCTGAATATTTTTACGCCATATTGTGAGGCTGTCCATTATGAATCATCTTCAAGGGGATACGAGGAGTCGTTTGAACAAAAGAGAAGGTTCAGTGGGGAGATAAAGTATTTTCAGTGGAAATGGAGGGATTTGTTGGCTGATGGAGATCCATACTATAATCCAAACCTGACCCTTGATAGAGAAGATTTTTCCATAAAGATGTCTCAAAAATGGTCTCTTTTGGAAAGAGGCCTGCAAAAGGGGTTATAAAAGGTGTGGCGAATAGCTGAATCTCTTAAGCTGCTCTATTTGAAACAGAAATTGATCTTGGCCTGGGTTTTTTTAACTGATCCCAGATACCGGGCAATTAAAAGATCAGGTCTTTTTGATAGAGCTTATTATCTTACAATCAGTCCTGATTTGACCAAATGGACTCTTATCCCTTTGGTGCATTATCTGCGAAAAGGTTGGAGTGAAGGCCGCAAGCCAAATCCCTTTTTTGATACATCGTACTACCTAAAACAAAACCCGGATGTTTTGGAGGCAGAGGTGAATCCCCTGGTTCATTATATTGAAAGTGGTGCTAGGGAAGGCAGGGATCCACACCCGTTATTTAATTCTATGTATTATCGTGAACAAAATCCGGATATCGTAGAGGCAACGATAAACCCACTAAAACATTATCTTGAGGATGGTGCGAAACAAGGAAAGAGCCCCCATCCATTGTTTGATACATCGTACTACCTAAAACAAAACCCGGATGTTTTGGAGGCAGAGGTGAATCCCCTGGTTCATTATCTATGCAAAGGCTGGAGTGAAGGCCGCAAGCCAAATCCCTTTTTTGATCCTCTCTTTTATCTTCATAAGTATCCAGAGGTTGCTGAAAGCAATGTGGAGCCCCTTGGTCATTATATTAGAGAGGGATGGCACAAGGGATATGCTCCATCTTTTCATTTTTTACCTGATTATTATTTACGACAAACTCCAATTATCACAGAAGCTGTTGGGAATCCTTTGCTTCATTATCTGCATCATGGACATTATGATGACAGGAAACCTTCGCCCTATTTTGATCCAGCTTATTATCGTCATATCTATCCGGATGTTGCTCAGTGTGGGATGCATCCCCATTATCATTACTTAACAATCGGCTTTCGTGAAGAAAGATGGCCCAGCCCTTTTTTTGATGTAGCTTGGTACCTGGATAGAACACCGGCACTGCGCACTATGTCTGTAGAACCTGTGGCGCATTATATGGAATTTGGAACAGTGGAGGGGAAAAGTCCTTTACCCCTGTTTGATTCCCTATACTATCGGGAACATAATTCGGATATTGAAGATGTGGATGATCTATTTCTTCATTATCTTACCATTGGAATTGCTGAAAACAGACGTCCCAGCAGGTGGTTTGACCCTGAGTTTTATTGGACTGCTTGCCCTGATACTGTTGGCATAGGTCTGTCCCCTTTGGAACATTATCTGCAAAAGGGAATTCATGAACAACGCTATCCTGAAGCTCGAGTACAGGATCTACCCCGAAAACCTCTGATCTCCATTGTCGTTCCTGTGTACAATGTGGAGGAACATTATCTCAATAACTGCATCCGTTCAGTGTTGTATCAGGCGTACCCTCATTGGGAACTTTGTCTCGCTGATGATGACAGCACCCAGCCGCATGTCCGGCCGGTTCTTAAAAAGTGGGCCAAAAGAGACAGGCGGATAAAAGTTACTTTTCTGGAGAAAAATTATGGAATATCCATAGCAACCAACGCGGCAGCCACCCTTGCCACCGGAGAGTATATTGCTTTTCTTGATAATGATGATGAACTGACCGTGGATTGCCTTTATCAGGTGATCAAGGTTATAGGTGAAACCGGGGCTGACCTGCTCTATACCGATGAGGATCTGATCGGGGCCGATGGAAACAGGTTCAGTGTTTTTTACAAGCCCGGATTTAACTCGGAACTGTTATTATCTCACAACTATATCAACCATTTGGTGGTGACAACTAAAAGATTGTTTGATGCTGTGGGTGGGTTTGTTCCTGAATATGATGGGGCCCAGGATTATGATCTTGTTTTGAAGCTTAGTGAAAAGGCGCAAAGGGTCGTCCATATCCCGCAGGTACTTTATCATTGGCGGGCATCGGAGACCTCAAGCAGTATTAATCACGGAAAGAAAACCTATGCCGATGAAGCAGGACGGAATGCCTTGATTGCTACCATGGAAAGAAGAGGTGTTGAGGCGGAGGTCCGTTCAGCGGACTGGAAATTCTATTATCGGGTGCAGCGGAAATTGCGAATTAGGCCGTTTGTCTCCATCCTGGTACATTGGAATGATGATCCTGCCGGTGCTGTTGCCTGGCTTCGTTTTTTGCTTGCTTCCACCAGTTATGATCGATTCGAGATACGCTTGATGATGTGTGCAACAGCAGACAGGGAGGGCGCTTATTGTCAGACCGTGGCCGGACTTGGAGATAATATCTTTTGTCTGCATGTGGAGGAAGGTGAGAACCGGGCAGCATTATATAATCTCGCTGCACGGCAGAGCCAAGGAGAGTACCTCGTCTTTCTTGATTGTAGTGTAACAATTCGCTCCGGCGATTGGCTTGAATTGCTTCTTGCCCAAGCGCAGGAACAGGGAACTGGTGCAGTTGGTTGTTGTGTGAGTGGTATCCAAGGAGGCGAAGAAGAAATTGAAACACTTCCTAATATCAATGATGATTCACCATGGTATTATTTTAATTTTTTGCAGAAATGTTCTATTCATATGAATGGACTTCAATGGTCACAAAATATACTGGCAGTTCCCTGGGAGCTGTGCATGGTGTCAAAAGAACTCTTTGACGTATGTAACGGTTTTGATGATAAAAAATTGTCCTCCCTGTTTTGGAGTGTGGATTTTTGTCTGCGATTGCGCGAACATGGATACGAAAACGTATATGTTTCCCTTGAGATCGCTGAGAGGACGGAGAAGAAAAAAATGGCTGATAGGAGCGAGAAAAAGAAGTGGGGCCAGGAGCGAAGCGTGTTTCAGGAACGTTGGCGAAAACGTTTACTGGAAGGTGATGTTTATTACAATCTGGGCGTACTGGATAATAAGCAGGTTTCTGTCGATGACTTTTTGAAATGGTATGCCGGCGTTTAGCGCTTCTTATATTTGACTCGTGGAAATGAATTTCCTCTACTAATTGAAATAAATTTTTTATTCAAGATGCTCGCAAAGAGTGTCTCGTGGAAGGAAACCTTTATTAAGGAGTAACATAATGTTTTTATTAGGTAAATCACGCTCCATGGTCTCTGTTATTATCCCGGCATATAATCATGAGCAGTTTATTGGAGCAGCGGTAGAGAGTGTTCTTGGTCAGTCCTGGACGGATCTTGAATTACTGGTTATTGATGATGGCTCAACCGATAGGACAGGGGAGATCGTTAAAAGCTATGATGACCGGAGATTAACATATATCTATCAGGAAAACCAAGATGCCTATAACACGATAAACCGCGGTCTTAATATGGCCAAAGGGAATTATATCTCCATTCTTAACTCAGATGACGTCTATCCTCATAACCGCTTGGAGCGCTTGCTGAGTATACTTAAAAAGACTAAAACTGCATGTATCTTTACTGATATTCAGCCAATTGATGAGAGAGGGGAGGAAATTCTGGATCCCGGTTTCTGGTGGCACCTCTGGTACACGAAAAACCGTGATTTTTATAAACAATGTGGAGATATTTATACGGCATTTTTAAAAGCTAATTTGATGGTAACCACATCAAATCTGTTTTTGCGAAGGAATGTAATAAAAAAGGTTGGTGATTTTTGCTCCCTTCGTTATCTTCATGATTACGATTATATTTTCAGAATAATGCTGAATTTTCCTGGTCAAGTTAAATATCTGGATGAGGAGAAGTTGTTATATTACCGGCTCCATGGTGGCAATACGCTTGGCGAAGCTGCTATAGTCGGGAGAGAGCAGGACAAGAGCGTTATACGAAAATATATGCTGGAAAAAATCCCAGATGATCTTAAACCGATTGTTTCGACCGGTGTGGATCGATTGGTGGAACTTGAAAATGAGCTCTTTACTGTCCATGCGGAAATGGAAAAGAATGCCGAGTAAAATGAGCTTGAAAAAATTTTACCATCTTAAAACCTTGATCCGTTATGCTGATCGCATAGTCAAGGATTATGATACCGTCTCTTTTGACCAGTTTGATACACTTTTTATTCGGCGAATGCATGAACCGGATATGGTAAAACCCGCAGTCGCTCGATTTATCGCGCAAAAGGCCTCCACCTTTGGGTATCATTGGACCTGGGAAGGAGTGCAGTCGCTTCGTGATAAATATGAAAACGAACAGCGCGCAGAGACAGGTAAAAAATTTGAAGACCAAGAAGCCTGTTATCCTGATTATATGCATAAGGTCCTGGCGCAGATATTTAAAGATAAAAAGACGGGTGATCTTTTAGAAGAGGTGACCAACTACGAACTCAAAATTGAAAAGGCCCTGATTGTTCCCCGTGCTGATTTGGTGGCATGGATAAAAAAAATATATTCTCAAGGAAAAAAGATTCTGATCGTATCGGATATCTATCTACCATCAAGCCATCTTAAGCGGCTAATGGATCATTTCGAACTCATGTCCTTTGTCACCGACGTAGTGTCCTCAGCGGATACATTTTTAGCAAAGGCGTCCGGTAAGGCATTCCCGATGCTTGCGAAAAAATATTCGCTGAATGTGGATCGCTGGCTGCATATTGGGGATAATCCAATATCGGATGGTCTACGCCCCTCTGAATTCGGAATTCGAGCTCTTGTTTTGAAGGACGTCTCTGAGATAAGGCGAAAGACAATTGCTCGAATGTACACGGTTTTTTCAAATAGGCGTATTTACTGGAAAGGAAGGTTGCTTCAGCAGTTAATGCTTCCACTTGAAGATGAGAATTTGCAGCGTTCTCCTCTTTATGTTGAAGGATATAATTTCCTGGCCCCACTCGTTGGAGCATTTGTGCAGAAGATTGCAGAGAAAACACAGAAACTAGGAATATCAAGAATCTACTTCATGTCTCGCGAGGGATGGACATTTAAACAATTCTGGGAGCGAGCAACCCCTTTCATGTCTCTGGACAGTTTCCTTCCAGATGTTAGCTATCTGTATGTTAGTCGGATGGCGCTTGCTGGAGCAAGCTGCGCGTATCAGGGACTGTCCCTGACAAAAACAAATATCGTTTTCCAGGCTCCAGGTAACCGGGATATACGGGACTTATGTCGTATATTTGGCCTTGATATCATTCACCTTATACCCTTTATGAAACGATACGGGTTGCGCGAGGATGATATCTTGAGTGCTCTCTATTCTGGTTGGGATAATAAAACACATTACAAATTTATATATTTGATTGAAGATCAGGATTTTCAGGCCGAGGTCAAACGACAGACCATGCCCTATAATGAAGCACTACAGCGCTATCTTGAACAGGAGCATTTCTTCGATATACCTGAGGTGGCTTTAGTTGATATCGGGTGGACAGGAACAATACAGCGTTTTCTTTATGACGCAATCAAACATCGCGATGACAAACCCCATTTTCACGGTTTCCTTTTTACAGCAAGTCGGGGTGTGCCGTATCCAACCACAACTGATAATTATATAGAGGGTTTGATTTATGACCGTGACCGATTTGATTTTGCGAGTAGTTCGATTATGTACACCCGCGATTTTCTTGAAGAAGCATTTCGGGCTCCACATCCAGGGCTGGATAAGTATAAACTGGTAGACGATGGGTATGAACTGATTTTTCGAGATGAGAATGATGCGCATGGTCAGGCGGAGTTAATCCAAAATGAGTACTTTGCTCCGCTTCAGCAGGGAATATTAGATGCGGCAAGCCGGTTTGGTGCTGCATCGGCTGTTCTGGGCTTCACAGTCGAGCAATTAAAACCATGGCTACGATATCTTTTGGTCAGCAAACTCGCTTTTCCAAAGGTAAAAGAAGTAAGAATAATAAGACATAAGTCCCATATGGATGATTTTCATGGAAAACATAAGCCACCCAAAAAATTTATTAAGTCTCAGAAACATTTATGGGATTACTCTATCCTGGCGTTACGATGGATCCCTTGGCTCAGAATGAAGTACTATATATATAAAAACCGCAGTGTGTGAAGAAACAAAACCTTTTGTTGATATGTGCTTTGTAACGAATAAACGTTTTGATATTTCCGGTGAAGAGGTCTCCCGGGTGGGCAAACATTGTGTAATTTCAAAGTTTGCCAGATATGAGGATTTTGGCGGCGGACCTGGTTTAAAATATCTGTTGATTGTTTTCTTTTTGCACTATTTAGGGCGATTATCAGGTTGGATGCTTATCTGTTTTGAAAAGCAGATAAGAACGCTTCTTAGCTTTGTTAAACGTCGCAGGATATTATAAATAAAGCTTATGAAGTCCATCTTCCTTGCTCAGGCCCCCTTTTGGGATTCATTCAATGCTTCGCTAATCCCCAAATATATACTCTAATGGCCTAAGACTTGTCCGCCATAGGTCATGCTGGCAAGTTTGGAGATTTTCACAGTCAGGATTTTGGGAATTTATCACCAAAAGAAATGGAAGAGCTTACTGGATATTGGAGTTTCTTATTACAATTCCTACATGAATTTAATGAGAGAATTTCAACCGTGAACCGTGAACGGTGAACCCGACAACCTTAGTAGTTGCTATTATGATTAATATACACAAAAAAAATGGATATAAGCCCAGCATTTTCGAAGATTCATTTTTTGAAAGAAATGGATTACGTATCTTACTTTTCCTCATAGTTTGTATCGGTGTATTTGCCTACCGGGAGTATCTTTTTTTTGAAAGAGCCTACATTTTCACACGGTTTTGTTCAGATACACTCACTCAGTCCTTTCCTGAGTTATTTTTCCGTTCGGAGAAAATTTTATCAGGTGAGCTCCCATTTTGGTCTTTTCAGTTCGAATTGGGCATGAATATTTTCAGGTTAATGGCTAACCACAACCCGTTTGATATTTTAGTTATATTGTTTGGGAAGAATAACATACCCTATATACTTCCATACGTGGCTATGCTCAAATTAGTTATTGCAGGACTATTTTTTTTCGGATTTTTGAGGATGCTAAGGATTACTGGTCATGCTGCTATCATTGGTTCTTTGATGTTTACGTTTAGTGGATATATGGTGGTGAATGGTCACTGGTATCATTATCAAAATTATGCTGTGTTTGCCGCCCTTATGCTGTTTCTTTTTGAGCGGTGGTTTCAGAATGGAAAATGGTTGTTGTTTGTTCTTGCTCTTGGCCTTGCTTGCTTGAAGACTGTACTTCAACTATATCAATTTGCTTTCTTTTTGATCGTTTATGGGATGTTTCGCATTATTATGGAATATGGCTATAAAAGAAAAGAAACGATTCTCTTTTTTATAAAGTTTGCTTTTCTATATACTATTGGCATAGGGATAGGCTCATTTTTTATACTTCCTGAAGCATTCTATGTTGCCAGTTCAGCGAGAGGGGGGGGTGCATTTGTAGATTTCTCTGTAGTGGATTGGATAACGAGGTTTTTTAGTACTTCCAGTCCATGGGTTTATGCAAAAACAACAGTATTCTGCAGGTTTTTCTCCAATGATCTTCTTGGGTCCTGGGAATATTTTAGAGGGCACAACTATCTTGAATCCCCCGCTAGTTATATTGGGCTTATCGGATTGATTGTAATACCATCATTATTCACTCTTGGCAAAAGCAGAGAAAAGGTCGCATTTTTTTTCATTCTTGGGGTCTGCATACTGTATTTCGTTTTTCCTGTTGTTCGAATAATCGGAAACGCATTCGTTAGCCCAACATACAAGCACACGATCATGTATATTTCGATACTTCTTGTCATTTTAGCCTCATATTCACTCAATAGACTATTCTCGAAGACTGGCGAGGAAAAACAGGTGATTTTTATAACCGTTTCATTCATCGCTGCTGTATTGTTAGTTTGGAGGATATCATTTGGTGTGTTGGACATCAATGTTATAGATGATGAGGTTTTTTTCAGAATAATTATATTTTTAATAGTTTACGGAGTTTCCTTTTTTCTATTATTTCGCTTGGGTCTTAAGCGCTCTATGAAGTTTATTATATTGGTCATTGTGGTAATTGAATTAGCATTATTTTCCCGTACCACAGTTGGGCGAGGTATTAGATGGAGTCTTGACCCAGAATTCATTAAAAGAGGAGAGTTTTATTTTCAAAAAGGCACGTTGAGGGCCCTTGAATACATTAAATCAATTGATAATGGGTTTTACCGTATTGAAGGATTTGAGCGCTCTCGCAACGCTGCAGTGGTGCAGGATTGTTATGGCACAAGTGGATATTTAGGGTTTTGCAGACCTGGAATAGTGGATTTCCATGAAACGATGCGGCTCTCAAGGAAATCACCTCGCCTTGCATCGTATAGAGATGGTTTGGACATGCGAAACCGCCTACACACGTTACTGAGCGTTAAATACTATTTAACTTGCAACAGAGATACTATTCCTCCCGAATATGTCTATTTGAAATCATTCGGTAATACACATGTATTTATGAATAAGTACAGTCTTCCTTTGGGTTTTAGCTACAAAGCATATATTGATCGTCCGACGTTTAATTCGCTACCGGTTAACATTAAGGATGCAGTTCTTATTAAGTCATTTGTTTCAGATACTACCTATCTCAATCTCAAGATGGTTGACGATCCACGAATAGATAATATACAGAAAATAAGATTGTCTGAAAGTATGATTACTACTTATAACATGCGAATTCTCGCCGGTACTATTCCAAATGCGATAGAATATATCTCCACGAATAATGACCCACAGATTATAGTCGATCTAACGCATGTACCGATTAATGATGGAGTGAGAATAAGGATTGATGTGGAAAGCGCAGGCAATAGTTTTGGACAAATTTTTTGGAGAGGTGATAAATTTTGTGAAGGGAAATCAAAGAAATTTAGAATAAAGCCTGGAAGAAAAGAATATGTGGTGATGATTGATGAGCATGATATTTCATCAATACGGCTTGATGTTGGTAAAAAGGCGGGTAAGCATTTCACAATACATAATATCAGGTTATCTAATATTTCCTTTTCAGTATCTAAATCTAAGTGGGATACTTTTCCTGGTGATGTAGGTAAACTCCAGCAAGAAAAGTTCACAATAACAGATTTTCAGGAAGATCATATATACGGCAACATTACTTTGGAAAAAGATGAAATGGTTTTCTTTGGCATACCGTATGATAAAGGTTGGAGAGTCAGGGTTAATGGCAAAAGTGTTGAGCCTGAAAAGATAAACATAGGATTTATGGGCATACCATTAAAGGAGGGCTTTCATAGTATTGAATTGAAATATGTACCGCCTTATTTCTATGCTGGTATTATTGTATCGATAATCAGCCTGATATTTACTTGTTTCTTTTACTACAAAAAACCATTTATTATTGCTTTTAGAAATAATAAGGCTAATAATTGAATGCATTCAATTTATTATTTTGACAATAGATTTTGAGGGCTTTTGAAAATACGTAAATCTTTAGTCGAGAATATTTTTGGTTGATTAATTATGAAGATTTTAATGATAGCGCCGCAGCCTTTTTTTACCCCTCGTGGAACCCCTTTTAGTGTCTTATATCGTTTGCATGCGCTATCAGAATTGGGGCATTCAATCGATCTGGTAACATATCATCTTGGGCAAAACATTACCATTAAAAATGTTACGATTCATAGAATACCGAATATTCCTTTTGTGAGAAATATAGATGTGGGCCCTTCAAAAAAGAAAGTGCTGCTCGATATTTTCATTATTTTAAAGTCACTTAGACTATTAATTCAGAAGGACTATGATGTGATTCATTCCCATGAAGAGGCCGGTTTTTTTTCAACCTGGCTATCTAAAATGTTTGATGTAAAGCACCTGTATGATATGCATTCGTCTTTACCTCAGCAATTAGATAATTTTCGATTTACCAAATCCAAGTTCATTGTTAACTTATTTAAAAAACTTGAAAAGAAAACTATACGAGATGCAGATGCAGTCATTACAATTTGTCCAGAGCTTTTTAATTATGTAAAAGAGATGTTTCCAGATAAAAACCATGTACTTATTGAAAATGTAGTTGAAAATGAGTTGGTTTTAGGAAGTGATATAGAGACATCGTTGGACATCTCACATCAATATAATTCGAACAAAAACCTTAAGGTATTGTATACAGGGACTTTTGAGCCTTATCAAGGCCTTGATTTATTGATCAAATCAGCAAAAAGAGTAATTGAGTGTTATAAAAACGTTTCGTTTATTCTTGTCGGAGGAAACCAGAAACAAGTTGATGAATACAAAAAGATAGTTAATAAAAACCATTTGAGTGAAAATTTTGTCTTTACTGGGCAGGTCTGGCCGAATCTTTTACAAAAATTCATCGATTTGGCAGATATTTTGGTATCACCACGTATTCAAGGAAATAATACTCCATTGAAAATATATTCCTATTTGAGATCAGGAAAACCTATTGTTGCAACAAATCATCCAACTCATACCCAGGTATTAAACAATAGTGTTGCTATTTTAACAGAATGTACGCCTGAGTCATTTGCTGAAGGGATCAGCAGGCTTATTGGGAACAAGGACTTAATGGAAGAGATCTCGAGAAATGCTAAAAAGCTGGCAGAAGAGAAGTATAGCTATGAAATATATATCTCCAGAATGAAAAGCATTTACGAAGATCTTGAAAAAAGGATTTATTCGAGGACATAAGATATATGTGTGGTATTTGTGGCATTGTAAATTTACATCAAGAACATCCTGTGGAATACAGTGACCTTAAGAGGATGTGTGATGTCATGATCCATCGAGGGCCTGATGATGAAGGAATAAAACTTGATGGTAATGTTGGAATCGGAATGCGGCGTTTAAGTATTATCGATTTGGTTACAGGACATCAACCTATCGCAAATGAGGATGGGTCTATATGGATTGTATGTAATGGGGAGATTTATAACCACCTTTTATTGCGAAATGACCTTGAAAAAAGAGGGCACATTTTTAAGACGAACTCAGATGTTGAATCGATATTACATGCATATGAGGAGTATGGTGAAGAATGTCCTCAAAAGCTGAATGGAATGTTTGCATTCATTATTTGGGATAAGAACAAAAACCTTTTTTTGTTAGCTAGAGATAGAATCGGGATCAAGCCGCTTTATTATTACTTAGATAAAAAGCGGTTTGTTTGTGCTTCTGAGCTTAAATCTATTTTACAGGTTGATAACATTCAACAGAGAGTTGATCTTCAAGCAATTGACAATTTTTTAACGTTTGAATATATTCCAGCGCCTTTAACTATCTTCAAAGATATTAAAAAATTGCTGCCAGGCCATACGCTTATTTTCAGAAATGGCAATATTGAGATTAAACGATATTGGAATATCACGTATAAAGCCGGTGAATCAACTGAATATGAGACAAGGCAAAATATCCGGGAATTACTTCAAGACTCAGTTAGAATTCGACTCATGAGTGATGTACCCTTAGGAGTATTTTTAAGTGGTGGAACTGATTCCAGCATTATTGTAGCTCTGATGGCTCAGGCGATGGACCAGCCAGTGAAAACATTTTCCATCGGCTTTGAAGATTCGACATATAATGAATTGAAGTATGCCAGAATAATAGCAAAAAAATTCAATACAGAACATCATGAATTTATTATAAAGCCCGATGCTGTCAAGCTAACAGAAAACCTCGTTGGCTTTTTAGATGAACCATTAGGAGATTTTTCTATCTTTCCGACGTATCTGGTTTCAAAAATGGCACGGGAGTATGTAACTGTAGTTCTTTCAGGTGATGGGGGCGATGAATTGTTTGCAGGGTATGATACGTATATCGCAGATAAAATAGCTACCTATTATTGTAAATTACCAGGGTTCATCAAAAATGGTTTGATGATAAAAGTTTTGAATTTGATTCCACCCTCCTCAAAAAAGAAAGGATTAATTAATCGATCTAAGCGATTTATAGAAGGGACAAAGCTTCCAAAAAGTCTTCGACACGCACGATGGATGTCTTTTTTGCAACCTGAGGAAAAAGATTTATTGTATGCGGACATTATGAAAAGAAGTATTGCTAAGGAAGATCCCTATAAATTTATATACAATTATTTTAATGAAGCGTTTTTCAATAACGAGCAGGATGAATTAAATCAACAATTATATGTGGATTTAAAAACCTATTTAGTGGATAACATACTCGTGAAAGTTGACCGCATGAGCATGGCTACTTCATTAGAGGCAAGGGTTCCGTTTCTTGATTACCGGTTTATAGAACTGATATCATCTATCCCAGGAGATTTGAAATTAAAAGGGATAAAAACAAAGTGGATTTTAAAACAATCAATGCTGGATATTTTGCCCAAGGAGATTTTAGTCCGTGGTAAGGAGGGGTTTAGTATCCCGATAAAGAATTGGCTACAAAATGAACTAAAACCGATGATGATGGATATCCTTTCACCGGATAGGATTAAACGAGAGGGATATTTCAACTCTCAGTATATAGAAAGTTTGAAAAATGAGCATTTAAAAGGAATTGAGAACCATAGTCATCGTATATGGGCATTAATGATGTTTGAAATGTGGCAAGATAGATTTTTACATAATTAATGTGCTATGAGGCACTTTTTCCTCATTTTTACCATCTTTTTGATGGTAACACATCAACCTTGAGATACATGAATTTTTATCTATGGTGTTGGTATAACAAAAAACCAATCCCTGAGTAATCTCGCCTTTCTATCATGCCTGTGGAAACAGGAGTCTAGCAAATGCTATCCTCTATGAATCATTTCCCCATTTCTTAGGAATAACAATCAAGTTAAGGAAATTTAGCGTGAAATTTCAAATTTTTATACCCCCACAGGGATATGTTGCACAGCGTTGGTCCGAAGGGAGTTCAATGCCTTCATTGGGCATTCTATTTCTGGCAGCTGTATTGGAAAAAGCAGGAATTGAGGTTGAAGTCGTGCCTGCAGATATTATGAGATATACCTGGGAAGATATTTCTAAAAGGATAGCGGATTTTAAGCCTGATGTGGTGGGGGTTACAACATGCACAGAGAATCGCTTTGACAGTTTTAAACTTGTAAAAACAGCGAAAGAGGTAAACCCGAATATAATTACTGTTCTTGGCGGTCCGCACATATCTATGGTGAAAGAGGATACCTTGATCCATATAAAGGAAGTTGACATTCTGGTAATTGGTGAGGGGGAAGACACTATCGTTGAACTTTTAAGGGTATTGGAAGCAAAGGATGATCTTTCAAAAGTGAAGGGGCTCTATTACAAAAATGATAATCGAAAAGTAGTTTTTACAGGATTTAGAAAGAGAATTGAAAACCTTGATTCCTTACCGTTTCCTGCCAGACACCTCATACCAATGGAGAAATATAACTTTTATATTACAACAAGGGATGGAAAAAAAAGAAGAGCTCAAAATCTCATAACCTCAAGGGGATGTCCGTTTAATTGTTATTTTTGTTCAACGCCAGTAAATTGGGGTCGAAAAATGCGGGGTCATTCACCTGAAAGGGTTTTAGAGGAGATTGAACATCTCATTGATAGGTATGGGGCTGAATATATTTGGTTTTATGATGATACGTTAAATTACAATCCCACCCGTCTACATAAAATAATGGATATGATTATAGAGAGAAAATTAAATATAAAATTTACCAGCGAATTCCGTATAGATGTGGTAGATAAACCTTTACTCGAAAAGATGATGAGAGCAGGTCTTGAACTGGGTTCTTTTGGTATCGAGGCAGGCAATTCCAGAGTACGAAAGAATATCGTGAAGAAAAATTTCGATATTGAATTAGCATATCAGTTTTTAGAGTGGTCAAAAGAATTTGATTTTATTCCAGGTCCGTTTCTTATTTTCTCACATTACACAGAGACATGGGAAGAGGCACAGGAAACCATAGAAGTAATGGAAACAGTTAAATCAATTAACCCTCAAGCCGATATCTCCACTGCAATTTTGCATGTTTATCCTGGCACACCCCTTGAGACCATTGCAAAAGAGGAGGGCATAATTCCTAATGATTTTTCATGGTCAAAGAAAGAAGATATGAAGCGAGTATACACCCTTCCTGCCGCTCAGGGACATGTTCCACTTTTTAAACATAAGCTAACTTGGTGGCAGATTGCTGATTTGGTTATGCGATGGTCTGCTGAGAATAAAAAAGGTATTTCTTTATCAAAGATCAAACAGTCAATCACATCTTTGACAAGTGCTAAAGGTATATTTATTAACGCTATTTTCTTTTTAGTGTTTTTGAAATACAAACTTATAAAATTATATAAAAGGATGGATTAATTTCAGTGTCAAAAATTCTTCGAAATGTGGAAAGAAGCGCTAATGAAAAGTATGATATAATCATTATAGGTGGAGGGATTTATGGGATAATGCTGGCGCTTGAATCTGGTTTTCGAAACAAACGCGCTCTGCTATTAGAAAGGGATGATTTCGGTGGAGCAACCACTTTTAATCATCTTCGGACGCTTCACGGCGGTTTACGTTATCTTCAATCCATGGGCTTGCGTCGTTTTTTTGAATCAGTACAAGAACGTAAGTGGTTTTTCATGCATTATCCTCAATTATCTGAGGTATTGCCATGCCTGATGCCGTTATACGGAAAAGGACTCCACCGCAACCCTATCCTCAAGGTTGCTCTTCTGATGAACGATTTTCTCTCATATAAGCGTAATACTTTCGTGATTCCGGAAAGATACTTATCGAGCGGGCAGGTTGTTTCAGCAGAGTCAACAAAAAAAATATTTCCCAATGTAGAATATGAAGGCCTGAAAGGGGGAGCCATCTGGTATGACGGAACGATGTCTGAACATCAGAGACTGGTCATTGAGATCTTACATTGGGCCTGTGAAATGGGAGCTACGGCATTAAATTATGTTAATGTTAATGGATTGCTTACACAAAATAATACTACCATTGGAGTCAAGGCAACAGAAGAATCTGGAAATAAAGTAGATTTTTTTGCTCCTGTAGTTATTAATGCTACTGGTCCCTGGAGTCGAGAAATTGCGAGGAGTTTTGACAGGGATTACCCAAGCCTGTTTGTTACACGTGTTCTCAACTGGAATATTCTTTTTAAAAAAAAGGCACTTTCAGACCATGCCATAGCAGTAACCCCGCTAAAGGGTGCTGGGCATACATATTTTATTCATAATTGGAAAAATCGGATGCTTGTGGGTACCGGAGAAGAGCTTATCACGGATTCACATTCAAATAATTTCCCTACAGAGCAACAGATACATTTATTTATTAAAGATTTAAATTTAGCTATTCCTGAATTGTCTTTAGGTATGGATGATATTGAACATATCTATTCCGGAATTCTGCCTGGCACAAGCAAAGGAAAACTGGCAAAACGAGAAGCTATTATCCGTCATAAGGATCATGGTGGGCCAAAGGGATTTTTCAGTTTGTCAGGAGTAAAATTTACAACATCAAGGCTTGTAGCTGAGAAGACACTAAATCTTATTTTTCCTGAAATTTTACCTAAAACACCTCAATTTCCAGCGCCATCCCAAGGAGACCAAAGAAATAGAGCAATTTACAATTATGACTGGATGCCTTCAGGTAATGATAAAAAATGGTTGCTCATATTAAAACAATTAATTGAAGATGAATCTGTGATACACCTTGATGATTTGCTATTCAGAAGAACCAGTCTTGGGGAAAATTCCCAGCGGGTATCAAAGATATTACCCCAGATTCGCAGCCTGTTTACATGGACTGATTTACGCTGGGAACGGGAAATTGATCGAATAATACATCATACCTCACCACAGGAAGAGAAGTAATATATGAGGCGGAAAAATCGATACAGTACTATGACACGAATGTTATTCAGTTATTGGCATAAGAATGTAGCACTCAATTATAATCCCATTCGACTTTGGATTGAGGCTACCAATTTTTGCAATTTAAAATGCAGTATGTGTCTTAATAGATCAATCAAAATTGAAGAAAAAGGATTTATGGAATTTGAGTTGTTTAAAAAAATAATAGATGAAGCAAAAGATTTTGTTTATAGCGTAAATCTTCATCACAGAGGTGAATCATTAATGCATAAGGATTTACCTGAGATGATTAAATATTGCAGGGATCATAAAATTTATTCACAGCTCCATACCAATGCTACTTTACTTACAGAAGATAAGGCTTATAAAATAATAACATCTGGTTTGAATTATATTTCTTTCTCCTTTGATGGGTACGATAAAAAATCGTATGAAAGCATTCGCATTGGAGCAAAGTTTGAGGAGACTTTGGGTAATATTACGACTTTTTTAAAGATGAAGGATCGATTAAAAAGTAAGACACCGTATTCTGTTTGTGAGATCATAGAATTTGAACAAAATAAAAGGCAAGATTATAGGCATTTACAAAATGAACTGTTATCACGAAAACTTGATAAATTTATTATAAAAAAACCACATAACTGGGCAGGCGCATACAAAATAAAATCAGATAACAAGGCCGTACATAAAAAGAGGAATACCTCTCATTCCTGCACCTTTCCCTGGTATGCACTTGTTATTCTCTGGGATGGAACGGTTGTTATTTGTCCGCAGGATTTTTTTGGGGAAAATAAAGTTGGAAATGTGAACCACGCACCTTTGAAAGAAATCTGGAATAGTCCATCAATGATTCAATATAGAAAGAAAATGAAGGAGAAGAAATATCAAGAGATTAAAACCTGCGAATATTGCGATAGATTACAGACTAAGCGTTTATTCGGAATTCCGACATCTCACCTGCATGCTTTTCTAAAAGAACATATTATCTGATGATGTATGGATTTAACCACTCATTAATTATAAACTGAAGTTTCACCGAAATTGCGCACTGTTTGATCACGCGACCATCCGCAACAGTGCCTCCACGAAAGATTTTCGTGGGAGTTTTTGTTTTTTGTTGCAAACAAGATTAAAATCATCACTCAATAC
>Ga0233412_10000735_pt1 | contig 18343 bp, 21 predicted proteins | sample Na_anoxic_4_MG_FD_180667 | JGI IMG/M metagenome (GOLD analysis project Ga0233412, IMG submission 180667) | Seawater microbial communities from Saanich Inlet, British Columbia, Canada - Na_anoxic_4_MG | ecosystem: Environmental > Aquatic > Marine > Inlet | place: Canada: British Columbia...
ACATTGAGTTCCACCAATATGCGAAGGACAATATATGATGGGGATAAAAAGAATTTTATGATGTTTCTACCACCTAAATTAAGTAGTGTTGAAAAGAGTAAAATATGGAAAATGTTTTCTAAAAAAACTTAAAAATGTTCAAATTTATATTAAATATTATAGTAATAATTTATTACCATAAAATATTTTTGACATTATTTATGACATTTTTACGTTTAATTCAGTCTAAATATTTACGTTATAATATGTCAATATTTTTATACTGACGATATAATCTTCATCAATTATCTATTATTTTTAGATAAAATTAATAGATAGTCTAAAAAACACTTGTTATCCATGTCATGTACAAATTCATTTACATGTCAGATAAGTTTTATAATGGCGATGATGTGTAATATGGTAATAACATATAATTATTTATATAACTACGGTAATAAAAAAACGTCAATATTGACGAAAAAGCGCGCGCGGTAAAATTATGTATAAAAATTTGTGTAAAAATAAAAATGAAAAAATCTAAAAAATAAAAAAATTATAATATAAAAATTTTTTTTAAAAAAATATTACCGCGGATTTTCGTCAATGTCAAACGATTTTATACACCATAAATAATATTATTTAATGTTTTATAGTTTATAATATTACCAAAATGTTATAAAATATGTTCTGACATTTTTATATACTATGTAAGTCTATTATGTCAATATAATTTATGTACATTTTTAAACATATCATTTTAAACATTATTATAAATATTATCAAGTAAATATTGATCAATATATTAAATTGTTATATTGACACAATGTCAATATAAAGTTATTAAATATTTAAAGATATAATATACAATATATAATATAAAATGTCAGTAAAACAATTGTGTCCAAGATGTGGTAAAAAAGTATGTAGATTAAAGCGTCATTTATATGAAGGAAAAAAATTATGTGAAGCAAAATATATAAATGCCAGTGCAGATGAAATAATGGGTGACTATGATAGATATTTAACAGATTATAATAATAAACAGCTTGCAAGTAAATATAAATGTGAATGTGGAAAAATTTATAAATATCGACAAAGTTTATTTACACATCGTAAGATTTGTAATTATACACAAACAAATCAAAACAGTATTAATAATACTACAAACAATACAATAAATAATATAAATAATACTGTAAATAATATAAATAATACAGTAAATAATATAAGTGTAGATGCAAGTGATAATAGAGAAATAAATATTATTACTTTACAAGTTTTTGGTAATGAAATAATGCCAGATCATAAACAATTTATGAATATGGTTAGAAATAAAATACTATATGGTAGAGAAGAGGAATTATTTAATGAATTTTTTTCACTTGTTCATATAGATATTCCAGAAAATAGAAATGTATATTTACCAAATATTAAAGATGGATATATAGATGTGTTTAGTAAATCTAAAAAATGGGAATCTGTACCTGTTTATAAGTTTGGACAAGAATTATTAAGTAATAATAAAAATAATCTATACAAAATGATAACATCTATAATGGAAAAACATAAAAATAATAAAGATATCTTGAGAACACATACAGCATATAGATGTTTTGTTGATGATGATGATGAATATTTTACCGTAAATGATAAAACAAGAATGTTAAATATCAAATCTATTTTATCAAAAAATAAAGAATTATTAAAAGAGTCAAAAAAAGCATCTCAAAATGCTACTAAAATAAATTCAATTGAGATAAATAATAGACAAAATAATAATGCTATAGAAAATGATATTAGTAATGATATTGTTGAAGATACTATTACAGATGATGATATTAATAAATTGATACAAAAAATTAACAATAATGAAATTTTAGAAGATGATGATACTAATTTGGATTCTAAATTAGTAAAAATTTTAGGTGATAATTATATGAATTATGTAAATAATATATTAATTAAAGATGATATGTTAAATAGAATTAAAAATTATAAGATTATATAATTTTATAATGTTGAGTATTCTTTATACTATTATAATTATAATTATATATTAAGTGTTTATACTATTATTATCAATATAAACAGATTGCAAATTATTATGTTTTACTATGGAACGATTAGGTTTTTGAAATATTTGTATAATTAATAGTATCACCATTTTCTAATATAATTGATAAATCAATTGTATAATTACTAATTTTAATCATATTTAATATTTCTTTTAACGTACCATTCGCATCTTTTCCCCAATAATATTTATTTATTTCGCGAAAATAAATTTGTCCTTTTTTCTTATCATTTACGAATTTATATGTGCTTTGATTTATATTAAATATATTTGACAAATGCATTTGTTTCCAGATATCTTTCATAATCGCAGAGTAATTTGTTTTATCTGTAATAACTTTATCATTATCTTTCACTAAACATTTATTAATAACTGAATTAGAAACACATAGTTTAGCGCGAAGATAAATTCGTCCCTTTTTCTTATCATTTTCAAATTTATCATTATCTTTCACTAAACATTTATTAATAACTGAATTAGAAAGACATAGTTTAGATAGTTCTTTATCTGTTATATAATTATTATTATCATTAACATTATTAATTTTATGTAAAACTAAATTTCCATCTTTGATTTGAAAAGTATAATCGCTAATATTATGTATAATAATTGGTTCATTCATTTTCATATATAAATAATAATTTATAAATATAAATATAAATATAAATATATATTTCATTTTTTTATATTTACGAATATATAAAAAATTGATTTTTATTATGATAATGTGTATAATTTAATTATATAAATGGAAGAATTTGATATAGAAGAATCTATTGAATACAGACCGGTTAAAAATATAAGCAAATGTAAAATTATATTTTTTACTTATATATGTACTACGTTTATTTTAACACTATTATATGCATTTCTATTAACCTTTTTATTTTTCAATAAAGATATATATAATAATAACACTATTGTAAATAATAATTCTTTACATATTGATGAAAATAATGAGCATCATCATACAAATGATTTAGTATGTACAAATCCTAAATTTAGAGCAAATTTACATAGCTATCCAGTAAATGATAATTTTTTATATGCAATTGATTTTAATACAACTATCATGCAAGCAAATTATGTGTATTATATTTCTACATATGGTGGCAATGGTTGTAAAAACGAAAATAGAAAAACTTATTGGTTAAAAGACCCATATAACATCAACGATCTTAGATATGAAGATTACACTAATACAGGTTATCAAAGGGGTCATTTAGTACCAAATGCCGATTATGGATGTGATACATATTATATGTCAAATGCTGTACCAATGAATCCTGATCTAAATCAAAAAATTTGGTCTCAATCTGAAAAACACATAAGACAAGAATATGCTGGTAAGTTGGTATATAAAGGATGTGATTATTCACATAATTATGTGCTAACAAGTAAAAATAAAAAATTATATATACCTATTGGTTGTTATTATATTGTATTTGATAGCTCCACGCTAACAGACATCAATAAAGAGACAGTTGGTAGAGTTCTGGATTATGGTTATTTCCTTAATGAAAATAATTCTGTGAAACAGTCAAAATTACCATATTGGACAGACTGTTCTTTTAACTAATAAATTTTTATAAATAATTAGATTACAATTGCTTTTACAAGTTATGAATTAAACAAATTATAATTTTATAATATATAAATAAAATAGTATATACAATGACATTAAATATACATAAAGTAATAAACCACTATATATAATTATGTCACTATTAACTTTACTATTTATTGCAACTGGATACACTATTTTTTCAAATATTACCTCGAAATATTACCCAGATTATTACCTCAAATGTCTCATGTGTGATAAACCTATCTACATATTCGATATTATCCCTATCTTTAATTGGTTAGATAAAACTCCGAGAGATTATTGTAATCAATGTTTAACAATTGGTATGTAATATCACTTAAAGTTAAATAAATTTATAAATATAAGATGCAAATAAATACTGTTCCAGATTATTTACCCATTAGTAAATTAGAATTTTTTAAACATATTTTCAATGTAAATATATCGCATACTCCACAAATTCATCAAAATTTTTATAATTATACTCAAATTTATGGATATTCATGTCGTGCATTATTTGAAACAATTATGATTTGTTATGATAATCCAGATATTAAAATTGCAATTACACCATTTCATCATACATCAATTAGAGATATTATAGAAAAATATGTTAAACCTGAAAATATAACTATTATACAATTAAATAAAAATTATAATGGTATAGATCAATTTCCTGAGATTGATAATTGTGATATATTAATTATGACACATCTTTTTGGTCAAGATCTTATTATTGAAAAAGAAGATATTGAAAAATTTAAAAAAATGCATAATTGTTTAATTATAGAAGATAGAGTACAAGGTGGTACATTATATCATTCATTTAGTCATAATTATGTGGATATTGCTTTATATTCTACAGGTATGGATAAAAGACCTGTTGCATTGGGTGGAGGATTTGTTAATATTCGCAATACTCATCATATTTTGATAAATAAAATATGTAAAAATATTTTAGAATATAAAGAAGAAAGTAAATTATCAAGATTATTTTTTATATTAAAGAAGATACCAACATTTGTATTATATAATAACAGATTTACATTAAATATTTTGATTAAAATGGTAAATTTATTATCATATTTTGATAATTCAATATCATTATTAAAACTAACTGAACATTATCGTAAGAAAAATCCTGGATTTGAACATGATAGTTATTTACAGATGCCGTCAAATAGTTTAATAAAATCAATTTATGATAGTTTACCAATGTTTAAAAATATTGAAAAACTTTATAAGAAAAAACATAATCAATATATAGATATTTTAGATATGAATGATTTAGATGTGGATGATTTAGAATTGAATATTAAAAATAAATATTATCCATGGGTGCATAGAGCAGATTTATTAACAGCATATAATGCAATTTATATACCAGATAAAAGGATAAATAATTTTTTGGAATATATTAAAGATGAAAAATTTTGTGTCTTAGTTAATCCGACATATAAAATATTCAACTTTGAATATGAAGGTAGAGATAAGAATCAAGAATTTGTAGATAATATTTTATATTTACCATCACTTGCAAATATGAAAAAAAATGAAATGAAATATTTAGCAAATGTTCTTAAAAGTTTTACATAAATAAATAAAACGTTAACATATTATATATGAAATAATCATTTATAATATTACCACATCAGCTATTTATTAAGAATTTTTATAATAAAGATGATAAGATTATTATCTGGGAACATCCTCATTATTTTAAAAAGTACAATTACAATAAGAAAAAACTTATTCTACATCGTGCATCTATGAAATATCATTATAATTATCTCAAAGAAAATGGTTTTATTGTAAAATATGTAGAATATCATGAAAAATTTGATCCAAATATAAAAGAGTATCAAATATATGATCCAGTTGATAAAATAAAGTTGCATGGTAATCCGGATATAATAGATACACCAAATTTTCTTTTAGATTTGGAGGATTATGAGAAATATCGTAAAAAGACAGATAAGTTTTTCTTTAATGCTTTTTACATGTGGGGTAAAAAGCAGATAAATTATGATGATTGGGATCAAACTAAATGGCAAAGATTAGTAAAAATGAAATCTCAAGATAAACTAAATCGTAAAAAAATGCCTAAAAATATTAAAATTCCTGATTTACCATCAAATAATTTTGATGATGAACAAAAATACATTGATGAGGCTATTAAATATGTAGAAAAACATTTTAAGAATAATTATGGTAATACAGATGATTTTATTTTTCCAATATCTCGTAAAACTACCAAAAAATGGTTGCAAGATTTTATTAAAAAGAAATTTGATAATTTTGGCATTTACCAAGATTCTATTGTTAAAAATGAATCATATCTATTTCATTCTATTCTTTCAACTTCCATCAATATTGGGTTATTACATCCTCACGAAATTATTGCCGAGATGTTGAAATATAAAGGGAAAATACCTGATAATAGTTTGGAAGGATATATTAGACAATTGTATTGGCGTGAATATCAAAGATATTGTTATATATATTATGATTTTGATGGTAAAAATTATTTTGGTAATAGAAAAAAATTAGATGAAAAATGGTACAATGGTTCATTAGAAATAGAACCTATTGACGATTGTATAATAAAAGCATTTGATACAGGATATTTACATCATATAGAGAGATTGATGGTGATGGGTAATTTTATGAATCTAAGTGGTATTTCTCCTAAAGAAGGATTTAGATGGTTTATGGAATTTAGTTGTGATAGTTATGAGTGGGTAATGCATCAAAATGTTTATGAGATGGTTTTTTTTATTTCAGGTGGTGATACTATGCGTAGACCTTATATTTCATCAAGTAATTATATTTTAAAGATGAGTGATTATAAAAAGGGTGAATGGTCGGTTGAGTGGGATAAATTATATCATACATTTTTGGAAAAGAATAGGGAGAAGTTATGGAAATTTAGATATTATTTTAGATCTTTATAATATTAATCGGATAAATAATAAGAAACAATAAAAATTAACCAAAACACAGTTGTGCTGATATCAAGAGAAGATAAGATAGCAATTATAAATCCGATAATAGCTTTTTTTGTTGATTCTTTAATTTTTTCTTTATCATTTTCGTTGTAAAAATGAAATACATATATACACCAAATAACAATAATAATAAAAGATATTGTCCAAGCGGGTGTAAAAAATAATTTTATTAATTTTTTATATTTATTAGATAAATAAAGATGGCGAAATGTTAATAATAAAAATATAAATGTTGTCAAAATAAATTTATAGTTCATGATTATAAAATATTATTATATTATTTTTTACAATTGCAGATTTTTATATATTGTTTATTAAAAGTACTCATTTTACCATCCATTGCAGATTTAAGAGGTTCTGTGGTAATTCCTCCTAAAGACATTACATTAACATATCCTAATTGTTGTAATATATTTTTAGCTATATTAGCTCTAATACCTTTTTTACAATAGACAAAAATAAGAGAATGTTTATTAATACCTAAATTTATTAGTTTTTTTTGTAAATCTTTTAAATTTTTCTGTTTTAATGGTGGTAAAGGAGTTTCAATATTTATCGCAGAACAAAGATGATTTTGACAATATTCTTCTTTAGTTCTAACATCTAATAAATAAGGTTCAAATTTCATTAAATTATAAAATTGTGCCATAGATGTAATATCTTGATTAGGATGCATAGATATATATGTAAATATAATAAAAAAATATAAGATAATAATATTAATAATAATAATAATGTCAACAATAATGTCAATAAAGATAGAAGAATATATACTGAATTTAATTGCGGGAAGACCAATTATATGTAATTTATATAATGCAATTGCAAATGCATATAAAATATGTGACAAAGGTGGTAATTTTGTCTATACATTTATTTTAGATGGATATGGTAAAAAAAGGTATAATGGTAGTGAGTTAATAAAATTTGATAAATTATCACAATGTAAATCAATTTACAATATCCTAATAAATGAAAATTTATCAGGAATAGATAAGATGATTATTATTTTATTGAAAGCTAAAGATGAGATATGGAATTTATATATGACATATTATAGAGCTGAAAATGCAATATCAAATGGAAAAATATTATATTATACTTTTATTAATCCATATGGAGATTTTCTTTTATTAGATAAAGATAAAATAAGATTAAATGAAGAACAAATTATAAATTTATTTAATGAAAGTAAAAATATATTATTTAATCCAAATTTAATAATAAATTAACTAAAATTATATACGAAAATATTATATATGTATTATATATAAATCATGTCAAACAGCAATATATTAGAACCAAGATTTAAAATTGGACAGATACAGACACCAGCACAGAAACCTGAGCAAATGGAACCTGAGCCTGAAAAAATACCAACTACTATTGAAGATTATGTGTGTAATTTAATTGCAGGTCGTACACCAATCTCAAATTTATATTTTGCGGTTGATCGCGCACGTGATCAAAGATCCCAAGGAAAACAATTCTGCTACAAAGTTGTTTTCTCGGGTTATGGAAATAGAATGTATAAAGGTTATGAATTAGTTCAATTAGATGATCGTGCATATAGATGTAGTATGGATTTTTTACTTAGTAATTTTAAATCTTCACCATCTCTTGATAACTATGTTTTACTTTTATTAAAAGCTAAAAATGAAATTTTAAGTTTATACCAGGCAAGATATAAAGCACTTTTTATGAGATCTACTTCAAGAATTTTCTGCTATGTTTTCACTAATCCATTCGGTGAAGCAGCTGATGTTAATACAAATAAATTAACTTTCAAAAATGCAAGTGTGTTTTTAGATTTCTTCTGCACATGTGAAAATTCCGGATTTTACCCAACACTTGTTGTACCATGTTAAAAACTAAGCTTTCTTATAAAGAAATGAACTTTTAAGATATTTTATTGTTAAAAGTATAAATTCATTAAAAATTTTTTAACAAAAAAGTATTATTATAATAAAATATCTTATAATAATATATATGTCAGCGAAATGGTGTGCACCACATGTTGAAGATAATAGAATAACTTGTTACAGTCTGGATCAATTGAAAAATATCGCACGTGAATATAATAAAACATGTCCATCTCACAGAAGAATTAAAATTAATAAACAAACTAAAACACAATTATGGCACAATATTCGTAAATCACTCAATGATAGATGTAATAACGAAATTTGCTGGATTGATCAAGACTTTATTAATGATAAAAGACCACTTAAAGAGAGTTTTCGTCCAAAGATGCCGAAAGTATGGAAGGAAGAGAATTACACAACATGGTTAAATACCGATGATATTAATCATGTGATGAGACAGTACGAGAAAAAGTATCCAGATTTCCTATTTATTGGAACTGTTCCATTAGATTGTGGAATAGATTCAAATTTACAATGTCAATTGACTAACTTTGATGTTAATAAAGCTTACAAAAATGGTATTAAAAGCATAGGAATGGTGTATAATACTGGGAAAAGTTGGACAAGTGGAGAACATTGGTTTGCTTGTTTCATAGATTTAAGAAGAAAAACTTGTTCTTTTGAACATTACGATTCATATGCTTCTAAGCCAAAAATGGAAATATATAATTTATATGAAAGAGTAAAAAAACAGCTTAAAAATGGTAATAACATGGATGTTAAATTTAATATAAATAAAGTAGAACAGCAAAGAGATTCTTATTCATGTGGTATTTATAGTATGTTTTATATTATAAAAAGATTAGAAGGTAAAACATTAGCACAGATTGATAGAATGAAATTAGATACACCAAAAATGCAAAAACTAAAGAAAGAATGGTATAGAAATTAATAGAATAATTATATTTTTTATAAGTTGACTCATCAACCAGGAAGAGGATAGAATGATCTCATCTCGAAGTAAAAACCGCATATTTTACTGAAAATATTCAGTTCTTTATCAATAAGCCTATTTTCCAGATCGTAGAAATCTTCGAGATGGTTGAGATCGACCCTTTTCAGTTTGAAAAAATCATCAAGATTCTCATAGAGTTTTTTGGCGGGTTTTTCCATGATCGAATATTGATCACAGAAGTTCCACCATCTCTCACTCAGCAGTTCGATGAACTGAGACAGAATGTATGAGATACATTTAAAATGATCCTCATCTTCCTTGGAACGATCTTGTATTAACAAGAAACAATATAAATCCACCAGAAGCGGAAACACCCGCAAGTAGGAAATCAAATATGTTTTCTTGACGAAAAAAGGGAGATTACTCCAGTCAGAGAAAAGCACCTTCATAATTTCAGAGTATAAAATTCCTCTGAGGTATTTACTTTTGCGCCCTTGTTTGATCAAGAACCACAAAAACGACCACTTGCAGATGTTGTAGGTTATGAGTATTTTAAGATAAACACTCTTAGTAATTGATAATAAATTACCCATTATGTAGTATAATTTATATTTCTTTATTATTTACCATCAATTTTTTTATATATAATATTTTTATTATATATACAATCTGTTATAATAAAATTATAATCATTTCGCATGATATTTTGCTTTATGTCTTCTCAATTCTTGACAAGTTTTGAAAGCTTTATGACATTTTTCACATCCAAAATATTTACAGGTGTATTTTCTACCCGGTGTGCCTAATGCACAGCAAGAAGGTTCAAAACCTTGTATAAACAGACAATTAGTGTGTGGACAGATAACAGCATATGGAACACTACCTTTCTTCAAACAACTACTCATTATAAATTATATATATATAAATTATATATATATAAATATTATAGATTTTCATATAAAGTTTTATTTAATTTTTTCTTATTATCATTCTTTTCTTCAGAAGTTTTACGATTATAATTAATCTGATTTACCAATTTTTTATCAGGAAATATTTTATTATATAATTCTCCCATATATGAATATGTTTTTGAACATTTATCAATATATTTTTCATTTTCATGACATTGTATATTATATTCAAAAAGTTTACAAATATAGTTACCTGCATGTACATATTTAGTATATAAACCATATTCATTTATAGAACTATCTTTACTTATTATTAATAATGGTATAAAATAATCATCTTTTTCTATATTGATACTTGTTAATTTTTTATATGATAAATTATATTTCATAAAATATAAATAAAGATCATTATTATTTAAATTTTTTTTGAGTAATAATTCTATTTTATATATTTTAGCATTCAAATCAATATTCAAACTGTCACTATTTTTTTTAAATTTATAATTATTAACAAATTCAAAATTACCTAAATTATAATTAGATTCTATTATTTTGGACATTTCATTTACATTTTGTTTTGTTATCTTATCACCACATTTATTGTTTTTATATTCACTACCATCACCATTACATAAATATAATAATCTATTTTTGTCATTTATCATATTTTTTTCTTCATTAGTATTTGTATTTAGAAAAGGACTCTTTGATAATGCCGGGGTAATTGAAATTGAATTTTTATTTATTTTTGTTAGATTTTCATTAATAAAAATTTGTAATTTTAGATGAATAAATGTTTGTTGAACATAATCTGTGTCCCCCTTATACATATTTATTCTATCATCTTCTTTTTCCTTATACCCTAATCTCCAAAACCCTCCTTCACTATCAGAACGATATAATGAAAAATAATAATTTTCACCATTTTTTATTGATTTCACCCATAAACAACCTTTATCATCATTACCTTTTGGGCTATATACTAATAATATAAATTCAATATTATTTATAATTATACTTAGGTAGTTTTTAATATCTATTATTTTATTATCAAAAAATTTTTTAATCTTTATATAATTTAATGCATTTTTATTAGTGGATGGTTGTCCTTGGGGTATTATTATTTTTTTTTTTTTTCTATTTACACCAGGATTTCTAGGAGAAAATCCCCCGTATTGTTTAACAAAATTCATATCCATATGTAACATATTTTTATATTTAATATTTTTTGTTGATAATTTATAAAGTAAATTAAAATATTTTTCAATTTCACTCCTACTACCATTTTGTAAAAAATCATATCTATCTTTTTTATACATACCCGCTATAATATTATATTTTATTTTATTTTATTTACTCTGGTTAAATGTCTACCGCCCTCAAATTCCGTATGTAGAAAATTATCAACCATCTCATAAACTTTCATATCATTTTCTATATATCCAGCCGGTATACACAGAATATTCGCATCATTGTGTTGTCTTGCTAACACTGCTATCTCAGGACCCCAACATATAGCCGCGCGGATATTTGAATACTTATTTGCCGTCATTGACATACCATTCGCTGTATGACATATCAAAATACCTACATCTCCTTCCTCCATTCTACCAATCAATTCATGTGCAACATCAGAATAATCAGATGGACGACTATTATCAATACTTCCTACTAATTCTACTTTAAGTTGTAGGGAGAATAGATGAGAAGAAATTTTATTTTTGAGATCAACACCTCGATGATCAGAACCAATATATATCATTTATATATATTGGTTGTAAAAATTCTTTATATAATTTTATGGATTACTTCCACCATTTGTTGTATTACTTCCACCATTTGTTGTATTACTTCCACCATTTGTTGTATTACTTCCACTATTTGTTGTATTACTTCCACCATTTGTTGTATTACTTCCACCATTTGTTGTATTACTTCCACCATTTGTTGTATTACTTCCATCACCTGTTGTATTACTTCCATCACCTGTTGTATTACTTCCACTATTTGTTGTATTACTTCCACTATTTGTTGTATTACTTCCATCACCTGTTGTATTACTTCCATCACCTGTTGTATTACTTGAATTTGTGTGATCGTCTATACTTTCAAAATATTCTATTATTTCTTTCATATAGTCTAATCTTTGTGTTAATATATTTATATTACGACATAAATTATATCTTTTGACACCTGGTTGAAATCTAAAATTGACTTTAATATCATTAATTTCCATGACAGTATCAGTAACTTCAGCCATTTGATCTACTCTTTTGAATAAAACAGAAACCCGTGAACACATGTTCATATAATCCATAGCGGCTTTACTTTTTTGTAATAATTTTCTGTTACTTGGTTGTAAACATTTGCGGTTATTTAAAATTTCTGGTAACATTTCTTTTAATAATATTTCCAATCTATTTTCTAAATTGTTTGTTCTACGTTCTAAATTATTTATTTTACTATATAATTCTTGTTTTTCTTGTGCTTCACAAGATCTAACTAAAGCGGGATTAATTTGTTTTTTAATATTATGATTAATACGACATGGTTTAATACATTTATTTAAATATTTACAATTGTATTGTTGACCACCAATAGAAATATTACTCATTAGATAATATAATATATACAGAGAAAATTTAATGATATAAATTAAGAATCTCTTCTTGTTTTTCGGTTGATAATTCTAAAAATTTATTTGCTCTTTCTATTCTTCTTTGATTTTCTTCTCGTAATTCTATATTTATTTTTTCATTTTCTAATTTAATTCTTTCATTTTCTTCTTTAATTAATTTTATTTGATGATTATATTCATTATACATTAATATTCTATTTTCAAAATTTTCATGATTTTCTTCAGGAAATGGAATTTTATTATTATTAATTGTAAGAAACATTACTCTTGGACAATTATCTAATTCTGAAAATATATAATTTTCAATATTGTAAATAGAGTGTAAAATATTTATATTTATACGAGTTGTATAATATCCATATAATATTTTTTCGCTTTTATTTATATTACATTTTAATGATGTAAAAAAATGGCGATCTTGTAAATAATTAGACATTTTATGATAATCAAAAATAATATCATCAATATTAATATCTCCATCTGCGCATAATAAATTATTAAAATTATTATAAAAAATAATGTATAATTCTGAATATTTATAAAAATTTTTATATTTACTAACAGAATATTCTTTAATAATATAATTATTTGGTATTTCAGTTTTACCAAAATAATTAAATATATCTTCTTTCTCTAATGTAATCATAATCAATTGAGATTTTATATTACTCTCAGTGTATTTATTATAAGAACATCCTGTGTAATTATTTTCATCATATTGTAAGTATTTAATTAAATAGTATAATGTATTGTACATATTTTTTGATATTTTTATATATTTATATAAATATAAAATATATCATTTTTTTATAAAATTTTATTATTATTTGTTATAAAATAAATCACAATATATATTATATATGGACCGACACCGTATACCTAAAGAAAAATTAGTGATTGGTCCCGCAATGGTCTTATTAGAAATGTCATTATTTGGTAATTATTTTGAAACTATAAAAATTCATAAACAAACAACAAATAAATCATATCCACAAATTATTAATAACTTGTGGAATAATTATCGCTTTAAATCCTTCCATCTTGGATTCTATCCTTGGGGTATGTCGCAATGTATTAAAGGTGTTCCAGTTTTATTTGTTCAAAGTGAATCAGAATATTTACTTAAAAAATATAATATTGGAAATAATAAAAAAAGACTCGCTATCTCTGGATTATTAGGTGGAATGTCACAAGGATTGATGCTAACTCCTACACAAAGATTAAAAACTATAGCTATTACTCAAACACGTTATCCCGGTATGAATACATATCATCTATTGAGAAATTATGTTAATACATATGGATATAAAACTTTATTTAATGGATTAACACCTATGATGGTAAGAAGAGGATCCGATTGGAGTGTCAGGTTTTATGGTATTGGATTAATGAGTAATTATTTAGGTAAAGAAATAAATCAAATGTCTTTACAAGAAAGATTATTAACTGGTTGTTTTGGAGGATTATTATCTGGTTTTACTGTACCATTAGATGTCTTAATATCAAAAACACAACAAGCAAATATCAATAGTTCATCATATCAAGTTTTATTAGAACAAATTAAAAATCATGGATATCATAGTTTTATGAGAGGATATACGATGAAAGTATTACACGCATGTCATCATACGGCAATAATGATAGGAATAGGTGGATATATATCTAATAAATTTCAGTAAGGAAAAAAAATTGTAAAAATATCTAATAATAATGTAAGATGAATGTTCCGAAAGAATTTTCAATTATAGATAATCGTAATATGAAAGATTTTTCAATTGCTACATTTAGTAAGTATAAAAATATAGATGTTATAAAAAAATTTGATGATTCTATTATTAGAGGTAATTTGGAAGAGGCATGTAATTGGTTAATAGAATTACATATATCTGGTAAAATGAATAATATATGGGAAGTTATATTTTGTGCGATATCAAAAAATATAAATATAAAAAATCCTAATTTAATTTCATGGACATGGTTAAAATATATTAAATATGAAAAAATTATAAAAAAAATTAATAAATCTTATGAATATGAAAGTAGAAATAATCAAGAAATTAGAAATTTATTTGCAGATGTAATAACTATTTTAATATGTTCAGATAAATCACAAATATTTGATAAATTACCTAAATTTAATAATAAAGATCTGATTTATAACAATTATTCAAAAAAAATAAAATTTCTTGATCAAAGTATAATCAATGATATATTTCCAGATAAAAATAATATGGATAAAGAGTTTAAAATAGGTATCAATGAAATAGGTAATCAAATAAAAAATGGTAAAATAGAGGAATTAATATTTTGGTGTATTTGGTTAGATAAATTAGAAAAATCTAAAAAAAAGAATGGGATGACTTTTATTTGTCCTGAAATTGAAATAAAAGATATTAATAAAAAATATCAATGTGATTGGGTTTGGTCAGTTTGGTATATAATTTTATTAAATTCAAAACATTCTGATATTTTAATTAATGAAATTAATGCATTATATAATATTTATAAATGGAAATATTCTACTGCAACTCGTAATAAAAAACAATATATATTATATCATTCTTTATTATTATTAAAAAATAATATTAATTGGAAAATACCGTTAATATATAAATATGAGTATAGAATACAGGCTTGTTGTAATATTAATCAGTTATATAAATTGAAGAAAATGTATGAGATAAAACACATTAAAGATGATTCAGATAATAATAATAATAATAGTTACAAACAAATTAATAAAAAAGCTATAAATAATAAACCTGAAATTAATATAAAAACGGAAACTAAACCTAAAAAACCTTTTCAAATAAAAGAGAAAAATGATGAACAAGCGAAAATAGAAGCAAATATGATGAAAAAAATGGATTATTTTAATAACATTGTGTTTTATAAACCTAACCACAGTGTTCAAAATCATAATATCAAAAAAGACAATCATAGAATAGAGCAACCAGAATATAAAAATATAAAGTATAAATATAGATGAATAAATTAACATCAGTATTTCATAAAAATAAATATAAAAATAAATATAAAAATAAGAAATATGTTAATATTTGTTTGATTGGATTTACAAATATTGGTAAAATTTATTTCGAATGCATTAATAAAATTGATAAAATAAATATTTTATATTGCGTTGATACTAATCTTAATTTAATTGAAAATGTTGGTAAAGAATGCGATTGTATACCAACAATTGATATTGTAAAACCATTAAAAGATAAAAAAGTTGATATATTTATAATTACCGAGTATTCATTGTTAAACGAAGGATATATAATATCTATTATAAAAGCAGGAAAAGATATATTTATTGATAATCGTGCCTGTGGTTCAATGGAGATGATAAATTATTATTATAGTTTATCAAAAGAATACAATTCATTATTGTATATAGGATTTCATAAAAGATTTAATGAGATAGTAAATAGACTGAAAGATCATTATTATAAAGTTGGAATATTACAAATGGTTAAAATATCTGTTTTTGATAGTAATAAGATAATAAATGATAATATAAATATATGTTATGATTATTTATTACAATATATAGATATAATCAGATATATAACTGATTCTAAAATTGATCAAGTTTTTTCTTATGCGATTAAAAAACAAAATGATAAAAATAATGATAAAAATAATGATTTAACAATAATAGATAATTATAATATTGTGAATGCAATATTAAGAATAAATAGTGAATTATTGTGTACAATAGATATTAGTTGTGGAGAAAATTACGATTACTATGAAAATATATATATTATAGGTGATAATTATATTTGTAATGAGTGCAATAATCATTTACTATCTAAAGAATATAATATAAAATCATATGAGAATATGTTAAATCATTTTGTGGATAGTTTAATCATAGGAAGTGAAGTAGATCCGCTGTATGAAAATTATTTGGAAAATTTTTCTGTAGCAAAGGCAATAATGAATTCAATAGTTTGGAATAGAAATATAAATTTACATGAGTTTGATGAATTTTAAAAATTTATATAATATATAGATATGAGAACAAATTTATGTCTTAAAGCATATGATAATTATAAAAATTTGAAATTTGGAGAGATACCTACAACTTATTACAATAAATATTATAAAAAATATATGGATCTTAAAGTTTGCGATTTTTATTGGGCAAGCAGCAGAAAATCATTCCTACCTTGTGGTGAAAATTGTGACGTCTACTCTTACGATGCTATCAAATATTCGTTGTTATCAGGTGCTCGTTTAATAAATTTAGATATTTATGCGGGAGATAAAGGTGATATTCCAGTTGTAAGAGAGCAAACACCGATGCCAAATATTATGTCAGGATTATTGACGGAATTAGATGTGGATAAGTGTTTTAAGGTTATAAAAAAGTATGCGTGGATTGTGTCACCGACATATCCTTTAATAATATATTTAAATATTCATACTAAAAATAGAACAGTATTAACTAATTTAGCTAAAATGTTACACTCTACATTTCATGAACATTTTTTAAATAAAATATACAGTTTTGATGGTAGAAATGGTTTACACGCATTAGGTCAAATACCTATTAAAGAGATGTTTGGAAATGTAGCAATTGTCACAGATATGTATCCAGCAGTTGGGACATTAGATGAATTTATTAATGGTATGGTTGGAGAAAATAATAGATTTATTAATCAAATAGATTATACAAACTCCACAGAAGCTTATGGTGGTATTTTATCTAAAAAGAGTGATGTAGCTGAGATGATAAATGATAATCGTTTTAATTTAACATTTGTCAATTCTGTTAAAGATAGTAAACCAAATATTACCCATAATAGCGAGTGTATGTTAAATTTAAATTTCAGGAGTCCAAAATCTGATTTATACAATGCTGATGCGGAAGATGTTTGGAAATTGGGAGTTCAATTTGTTTTGATGAACTACCAATTTTTTGATGAAAATATGAGAAAATATTTGGAAAAGTTTAAAGATAGCAGTTTAGTATTAAAACCTGAGGAATTGAGATATATACCAGAACCTCCAAAACCTATAATTAAACAAAATAAGGTGGCATCATATGCGCCAAGAAAATTGGAGAGAAAGGGGTGGTATTCGGTTACACTTTAAATCAATTTTTTTGTAGAAAGAAAGATTGTGGTATAAAATTTTTTTAGTTATTTTCCTGCTTTCAATTGTAAGAGATAATTTAATGTCAAATTTATTTGCGAGTTAAAAAGAAGATTTTTTGTAAAAAAGCTTATACAATCATTAATCCAATATCATTTTTACAAACTGTGGTATAATAATTGTAAAGTTGATAATATGTTTTATGACCTTTAT
>Ga0233412_10000737_pt1 | contig 18328 bp, 8 predicted proteins | sample Na_anoxic_4_MG_FD_180667 | JGI IMG/M metagenome (GOLD analysis project Ga0233412, IMG submission 180667) | Seawater microbial communities from Saanich Inlet, British Columbia, Canada - Na_anoxic_4_MG | ecosystem: Environmental > Aquatic > Marine > Inlet | place: Canada: British Columbia...
TGCAATTAAAAGGGGAATATATAAACCTGTTGACTATAAGAAGAACCCACAACCCTATTGTGGTATGGATATTACAGACAACCCATATTATGACATGTAATATAAAATAAAATAATATAATATAAAAAAATAGTATATATTATATATTATGAGTTGTCTTTTCAATAGTATGCATTATTTTTTACCAGATTTGTCAAGTGGGGATATTCGCAATAAAATTTGCGATTATATTCAAAATGGAGGTGCTTTAGTAGATGGTTTGGAAACATCTGATATTGTAAAAATGGAAGGTGGGAATTATATACAAAATATGCGCAATACGAGTACATGGGGTGGAGCAATAGAGATACAATCTGCTTGCAATATATGGCAATGGCGTATTATTGTTAAAAATTTTCGCGACAGAAATGGGACGAGTATTGAATTTATTCCCGTTTCAAGTAATTATACCAAGACGATTCAATTAGAATGGACCGGGGGTCATTATGAACCTGTTAGAAGTTAGAAATTAGAAATTAGAAATTAGAAATTCAATTGCGTAATTTAATAGAAGCAAGATACTTTTCAATAAGCTTGAAATCCATTGAGTTATATATAGCAATTTTCTTAAAAAAATCGTCGTACACGTCCTGGAAACCATATTCCGAATATCGGTTTAATATGGTATACTTGTATGTTGCAGTACGGCGATCACCGTTTACGGCATCATGTATAATCCAAAGTCTTGTTTTTAATCCATCAATGTGAAATATATCGTCATATTGTATGTAATATTTTGTTTTATAATGAACCGAACAAATATTACACGGTAGATTTTCGCAAATATAATTTATAAGATCTATTACGTCTCCTTTACAAGTATTAAACGCATTCGCATCGATATTTTCCACTAAAACATGCAGAAAGCGCCAGATGATATTTCCCCAATGTTCAGTCATATACATAGGTAAATATAATAAATATAAATATAATAATAAATAGGTAAATATAATATTATAAAAATATAAAGTTAGTTTATATATACATGAGTATTTATAAAATAGCATTATTAAATTCATCTAATAAATTGGTAAAATATCATGTTTTCTCAGGGCAAAGTATTTTACCTGAATTAGAAACCATATTTAGTAGTGATGAATTGGAACGCATTGCTTCCGAGGATATTGAAATCATGAACATAGATAGTATACTACATATGGATGATACAATAGAAACCGTAAAAAAGAAAATTATATTAGGCACCGGATTTAATTATAGTTTTGAGGAGATGTATTTATTTGTAGAAAATATGAGTGTAATAGATGTTTCCCAATTATATGCTAATCTTTCTTATAATGGTAAACTGGACATACATCCCAGTTCACTAAAACAATACATGGTGAATAATAACATTGAACATCTCGATACAATTGGACGCGACGTTAGTTATATCGATTATGATGATATTATTCAGTTAAATATTAATAAATTATCGGTTATTCAAAAAAAACCATTTGGTATGAAATTGATCACAGGTGATGCAGTATACTCCATGTATGTAAATCCATTTCAGATATTATACATTAATAAATTGCTAAGTGAAAGTGTTGAAAATTTAGTAAGTACTACGAACAAAACACTGCTTATGAATTCCGGGTTTATAAATAACAATACTATCTATTTATGTTTAGCCGACAATGTCTTAAATTATGCAAAAACACATGGTTTTAATGAAAATGTCATCATAAAGTTGTATTTTACGTACCTACATGAGAAAAAAATTTATGACTTGGAAACATTTGAAGCGAAAAAGGAGGGTTTAATAAAAGCTACACGAAAACTGGTCAGTGCAAAATTTGAAAAAAATATTGAAAATGTGGACTTGTTTTATAATATTTACAATAATAATCCTGATTCTACAAAATATTTATACCAGGGTATTACTCGAGCCCAAGTAGTACTTTATCAGGAAAATGAGTTTTTTATTCCACTCGATGTCATATTCAAAATAATAAGCACAAGTGATGATATGCCATTGACGAAACTGAATGCTTCAAAGAAGCGAGAAACGATTTTTAGATTATATTGTCCCGAGACCGCAAAAGGTGGTCGAAAAATACCGAGTTTGAGTAAGGCTCATGTTATAAAGATCAATAAAGCTACGCCCCATAGTGGTCGTGTTTCAATGTATATGAAAAAGCGGATTCAAGATCAGGATGTAATCATAATTTGCGAGATTGACACTTCTGCGAATATTCATATTCATGTTCAGAGTAAAAAAAACTTTGATATGCTTGAAATACGAGATATTATTAGGGAAAATGTGAATCCGATTATAAACATTATTAAAAATTATATTGAACAGAGTGGATATAAAATGAGTGCATTTGATAGTTTTTATGACGACAATGTAGAAATTATTGACATGAATTATGTGTGTTATCTGGAAATAAGTAAAAATATACAATTGCGAAAAATTCTCGGGTGTGTTTCGAGTATATTTTCTGTCGAAAATAGTAATTTAAAAGATGGCATTGTAATGAGATTTAAGCGTGTGGCGAATTTTAACGAAATGGATAGTATTCAGTCATTTATATCCGATTTGTATAATAAGGAAACGCAAGAGGACATTATTATTTCAATGTTAATTGAAAATTTTCAACTAAGTGAAGAGGAATCTCAATTGAAATTAATAGATTATTTAAATGGTGTGCAAGTAGTCCAAAACATGAATCGTCGAAAATCGATGCGTTCTAAGGACAACCCCGGATTTTTAACTACAATAACACAAGATCAATTTCAATCTAATATTACAATACGAATTGATGGCATAAATAATATACGTTATTATGAAACATTGCCCATATATATTGATTCTCTAATTCAACTTACACAGAACCCGCCAGCCAAGTATGCCGAGAGTATTAAAAAATTGTGTACTGGGCGTCAAGAAAAAAAGCTTGAAGAGATGGTCGATATTATTGCTCCATCGGAACAAAACCGCGATATATATGACCCCATCGCGTTCGGAGAGAGTGAAGGAAATTCACCGAATGAAAGTGATAATATATTAGATTTATTGATACAAGATGATAGCGATGATGATGATGATGAAAGTGATGATGATGTGTTTGCGGGTGGAAACGACGACGATACACCGAGTCCTGTTAGCATAGAACTAATAGATTCAAGCCCAGAAGCAAGTCCAGAAGCAAGCCCAGATGCAAGCCCAGAAGCAAGCCCAGATGCATTCGACATAGATATTATATCCGACACACCCGAATCAATTCCTGAAGCACGTCCAGATGCATACCCAGATGCAAGTCCCGACGCAATAGACATAGACATTTTGGGAAGCAGCACACCACAATCAAGTCCCGATGCAATCGATGTAGACATTTTGGCTGATACACCACTTGCAAGTCCAGAAGCAAGCCCCGATGCAATCGAGGTAGACATTGTGACTGATACACCATTTGCAAGTCCACAAGCAAGCCCCGAAAAAGTCATTGATAATAAATCTGTCGAAAAAGTTGTTGTCGAACACGAAGAAGAACAACCCGAAGAAGAACAACCCGAAGAAGAACAAGACGAAACGTTAGTGAAGGATATAACGGGAATGTCTCTGTCATTTCCTAATCCATTTTTCCAACGTCTTGAAAAACGTGATCCGAAATTATATGTATCAACTCAGCAAGGAAAATTTAATGCCTATTCAAGAAGTTGTCAATGGAATAAAAGAAGGCAACCAGTAATATTGACAGATGCAGAGAAGGAACGTATTGATAAAGAACATCCAGGCTCGTATGATCAGGCTATGAAATATGGATCTTCTCCTGATAAAAAATTTTGGTATATATGTCCAAGATATTGGGACTTGAAGAAAGACACGAGTTTAACCGAAGCGGACGTAAAATCAGGTGATTATGGAGAGGTAATTGATATAAAAGCGACAAAAGTACCAAAGGACAAGTTCGTATTCGAATTTAATGATGGAAAGGAACATTTAGATACTAAAACGGGCAAATATGTTAACTATAATCCAGGATTCTTAAAATCGAATGTTCACCCAGACGGTCTATGTGTCCCATGTTGTTTCAAAACATGGAATTTACCAAATCAAGTGAAGCGAAAATCACAATGTCTTAACGACGATGTTGATATTAAAACAGATCGGATTGATACCGATGTTAATAAAGCAAAGACATATGAAATTGATGAATATGTCAAGGGGCCAGAAAAGATGCCATTAGAAAGCGGTCGAATAGGATATTTACCGAATCCAATTCAGCGTTTTTTGAATTTTGACAATAAAACATGTTATGTGAGTTCAAAAAATACCAATTTAAAACCGAATACAAGATGTGTCTTACGATATGGTATAGAAACCAGTAAAACAAGGTCTTTTATAGCATGTGTTGCCGATGCATTTTCAGATTTCGAAGAAAATAAAGAAATTCTTTCTATTTCTGGATTTATTAAGCATATTAAGAATAAGGACTCGGGAATACTTACCATCGATACATTTAGTTATTATCAAAATGGAAGTCTAATGAATACATTTTATAATCCAGACAAAGAAGTACAAATAGATGAATATCCCAATTCAATCGCTTATAAGTCAATGAATAAATCGAATGAAAATGAGCGCGATGCACTATTACGTCTAATAAATTCATATAATAATTTTTTAGATTACTTGGATAATCCCGATTCCCAATTAGATTACATGTATATGTGGGATATTATATGCACACCTAACCCGAGTCTTTTTTATAATGGATTAAATATTGTTATCATGGACATTCCTTCGGATGATACAACGAATAATATCAGTATTATATGCCCTACCAGTCATTACTCACATTCTCTTTTTGATATTAAAAAACCAACCTTGTTTTTAGTGAAGAAGTACGAGTATTATGAACCATTATATATTATCGAAGATTCTCATGATGGAAATAAAACGACACGGTCATTTGAACGATTGTTTACATATGGTAATTCTACGAATCCCCCAGGTATTAATGATTCACTCAAGGAATTCGAAACAATGTTTAAAACCATGTGCGCTCCATTAAATAGTATACCCAGTGAATATAAGTTCAAGACAAATATAACAGCAAAACTTGCACATGAAGAATTAGAAAAAGAAGATTACGTCGTAGAAAAACAAGTGTTAAATTTTCACTCAAAGGTTGTTGGTTTATATTGTAGTAAAGGTGAGATTGAAGGTTTCATACCTACATTACCATCTGGACAGCTTGTTGGTATAGATACGGTTTATTTTAATGATAGTAGTTTATGGTCAACCTATTTAGATACTGTCGAATTTCTTACACGGGTTCATAAAGAAACATCTGGTCGTATAATGAGTGCACCACATTCAAAAGTGTTAGAAGACAATATGATTGTTGGAATCGTAACCGAAACGAATCAATTTGTCGAACTTTCTGCACCTGAACCGAATCAATACGATGGAGACGGTCTTAAAATAATAGACAGTACTTCTTATAATAAAGTAGATATAGACACCCAATTAAGCACGGTTAAAGATGTAGAACGAATAGAATACGTAAAAAAAATTAAACTTGAAAGCGGGTTTTATAATGCGTTCCGAAATACATTGCGAAGTTTATTGAATAATTATCAATATATATCATTGCGTAAAGGCATAGAATCGATATCGAACTCGGTCGGGGTGTTGTATGTGTATAAATTGGAACGTATTGTGGAAATGTTGCATACACTTATGGACGATCATGTTGTGTTTGTTTCTTTTGAAAATATGGATTTTGATGAAATTTTCGGTTGTTTAAATACGAGTGAAGAATTATGTGCATCTCGCAAGTACTGTAGATATGAGAATGACACTTGTCGTTTATTATTGCCTCAAGAAAATTTATTGAATGGACAAAACAATGATAAAATGTATTTTGGTCGATTAGCCGACGAACTGGTTCGATATAACAGAATTAAAATGTTTATTTTTGAACCGAAAATGTATTTATCGTTCAATGATTTAAAATATAACCTACATGAAAACGAAATCATTTTATTACAGTCTCTCGTTGTTGGAGATTATTTTGATGATCTGGTCCCGGAAACACACAACTCATATATTAAACACATTAGTTATGATAATGCCGAACCATATATCACGCAATCATATTCCAATGTTTATTCGGACGTAGCATCAATAGATGCTGATTTACCCTCTATTGAAGAAGCTGTTATTAAAGAATCTTCTTGCACACCAAAACGGAAAAATATTTATGGAAACTTGCGCGCATTACTTCCATCCGATTTTAAAGAATTGTTTTATTATTCGCCCACGCCTAAATGTAGTTTTCAAGTAATAATCGATGTTATGGAGAATGCGAATATTTTCAAAACTATGAATGAAATTCGAGATGAATTGATAAATATTTATAAACCATTATTGGCCAAGTATGTTGGACAGTTGGTAGATTATTGGAAGCAATATGGAATGAAAGACTTGGCTGACATTCTAATAAATAAAAAGGCTACATTGGAGGACATTATATCAAGTGAACATTATGGATTGACAACCTTGGATATTTGGTTGTTAAGTGAAAAATTCGACTTGCCAGTAATATTGTTTTCTGCTACAAAGTTTTCGGAAAATAACCAACCCATATTACGTGTTAATCCGAACATAAAACTGAAATTTTATTTAATACAGCCACATATGCGCTACTCGAATAATACGCGGGTTAAATTAATTGAAAATAACAAGGACAATATTCTCATTGAACAACATGATATTACACCAGAGTTTGTCGAATTATTATCAAAGTCTCAATATACCTCTGGTATGGAATACTTGAAAACATATAAACGACCTGTAATCGTTCGTAATAAACGTCCATTACAAATAAAATAAAATAATTATAACTTATCAAAAATTATAATTATATTGCTTTGTACTGTATTGCATTGCATTGCACTGCGTTGCATTTTTATGTTATATTATATTTCACCATCTTCAATTGCATTGTCTATTATCAGTTGTAGATAATCTTCATCCATTGCATCCAATGTATCATCCATTTCGTCCAATGTATTACCCATCTCATCCAAGTTATCAGCTATATCATCCAATGCATCTACATCCATGGCGGAATCATCTATGGCATCTATATGATTCATATCATCATCCATGTCATCCATATTGATTCCAAATTCAATATTACTTATATCAGCATCATTATCAGCATCAAAAACGTAAGTTTCGTCGTCCGAGTCGACGATAGTGTGTTCACTATACATAAAATTCATGATATCATCATCACTATCATCTTCACTGTCATCAAACATAATATGTTGCAATTCAAAATTATCTTTACGATTATAATATAACTCATTCCATTTCATTTCAGGAACACAATAATTATTTTCCATCGTTTTATCATTACCCGTGTCGTCATGTATAAATAAACATAGTAAGTGTAATTCTTTTTTGGTTAATATTTTTTGAGGAGGATTTTTTATTTCAGAATCCACTGCAAAAATAGAAAAATAATTTTTATTTTCTCCAACAAAATAGCATTGTTTTTCAACATCAATAAGATCAGTTGTGGGTACATATGTCTGCGCGAATGTATTGCGATCACAATTATTTATATGGTTACTATATTCGTATAATTTATCAATGTTTTTAAATATTATTTTTCTACCAAAAATGGGATTTTCTATATGAAATCTTTTTAACGCAATTATCAACTGAGTTTTATTTTTTATTCGAACTCGTGAACTCAAACTAAGTATATTTAAATATATATGCATAAATTTCTGAAAAATCTGTATCATTCTATTTTTTGGGAAATTGGAATCGATAATAATTTTATTTTCAGACGGTTGTGTTTTATTAAAGTATCTCAGCATATTTTTTATACATTCTATTTTTTCGACGGTTGATTCCGTTTTGATAAAACATTTAATATTATGTTCTCGAATCAATTGTTCGTTGTTTTTTTCGAAATCATGTATATCAAAAAAGCAATCATAAAATCGCTCGAATATTATAGGCATTCTATATGGCGACGGTTTAAATGCACTATAAATTTTAATTAATGAGCTTTTCGAAAATGGAAGATTGGTATATGGATTTTTTATAACATTTGGCTCACTGAAGAATTTATCATGAAATGTCAAAGAGTTGTTTATTATATTAACTATATCACATAGACTAAATGTGTATCGTACGTCGTTTTCCACAACAGATACCTTTCTATTTTCTTTAATATCATCAAGACTGTTGAAGTTTAAATCCTTATTACAGTCATAATTTTGAATTTTTTTTAGTCGCCAATGTTTTTTCAGAGCATATATACCAAATATGCACTTCTGACTTTTTTCAAATATGTCAAAAAGATCGTTTCTATTATATTGATTAAACGCATTATTTTTCGACAATAATTTTTTCATAACAAAAAATTTATTTTCAATAAATTCAGTATATATATCATATGATTTCTTTTTCATATTTTGTAAAAAATAGTTTTTGACTAATATATCATCACCTATTAATTCAAAAATTTTATAATATAAACTTGGTTCCATTATATAGTAATGAATACATGTATTTAAATCTTCAAGGGTGTAATATATAATCTATATAAAAATATTTACTTGTTAAATGTCTAAAAATTCATATTATAATCGTCATCTGCGTCGCCCAAGTCGACTTGTTTAATTCCAACCACATTATTTAAGATTGCGATATTCTCCGCACTACACTTGTCCGCAATGTCTTGTGCGAATCCAATACTCTTCTCAATATAATCTTGCTCGTTTTCAAGTTCATATTCGTACGATTTCATAGTGCTCATCTTCTTCAAGTCTCCATAAAGTTGAAAGCTATTGGTTCCAAAATATCCTTCTTGTCCACACATGACATTAGAACTAACTCCTCGCATAATATCCAATTCACCATGACGTGCTGCCTTCAAGAACATTTCAGGTGTCTCTTCAAAAGATGCCTTGGCAATGGGTCCAATATTATCATTATTAATACCATTTCTGAAAATGGAAATCATGTTGGCCGAATATGTCATACGATCACATAATAGGGCCAAGTGATGGTAGTTAATATATGTACTATCATGCGCCAATACTTCGGACAATTCGTTCATAATCGACATGCGCGCTGCTTCAATTCCAAAGGTGCGATACATCTCACGAATATCATTACTATATGTGCGCCGGTTATTAATATAATCAAGGGCGAGAACATCAATTAAATTCGATCCCTTTGTATCGAGAACCCATGTTTCACGCTTGACGAATTTTCCATTCTCTTTATGTAAAGGACTAACATTGACCTTTTTATCACCTTCCAATACCAAGCTGTCTGCAATCTTACGCAAAACGACCTTCTCAATCCCCTTCACACCGCGAAGGATAATATTATCCAATAACTGGTCTTGAAAATTCTTCAAAATATAAATTTCATCTGACTGATCCAATGGATTTATCTTATTCAATAACTTTTTATTAGAAAGCAGTTGATTCACGCGAAGACGGAAAACCAATTTTTCGGAATTGTAATCGGAATAGACACATGATATATCATTTCCGTGTACATTGGCTATCGCAAAGTTAATATCTTCCATGGTAATCTTTCTATCCAACAACGCCTCCTTGTCGAGTGCCATTCGAATAATCCAATTAGAACGCTGCTTATCATCTCCGGGCTGTTCCATACATTCCTGTACCATAGTTTCGAATTCATGGTATTGTTGCAATGTTTCGCGATCTTCCTCAATAAGGGTGTTTAGATCATCTGGGTCAAAACAAATCTCCATTCCAGAAACCACTTCACGTAGAGGAGTATGTTCAATCTCGGGGATAAGCTCTTGTGCTCGCTCCTTGTTGTGCTCCTCATGATCTTTCAAATAAATTGTAATGGATGGATGCTTGGGATTATCGGATAAAGACAAAATTTCTTCAATACGAGGTACACCGAAAGAAACATTCGACTTACTTGCTACACCTGCCAAGTGGAAAGTATTAAGAGTCATCTGTGTGGTTGGCTCACCGATCGACTGCGCGGCAATCATTCCAACCATTTCACCGGGATTTACAATCGATTGCTTATAAATCAATTGAATGGTTTCAAGAAGCGAAATGAGTGCTGCTTTATTAAAACGCTTCACCATGAGCAAGTCTTTGGGTGTCAGATAGTAATAATACAGTATTTCGAAAAGTTCAGTAGGTGCAAAGTAATAATTGCTTTTCATTGTAGCCATGTTTGCTTCAATCATTTCGAAAGCTTCATAGGGTGTAATATCAACGATTGAATTCTTTGTGATATTTTGAATTCCTTGCACATTATTAATAATATGCACCATCGCAACTGGAAGATGAACCATTTTTTCACTCTTGTTTTGGAAAGTATTTTTCACAATCTTGTTGCGAGCATCCATCATGTAATCAATATATTTTAGACACTTTTCGTCGAGTTGCTTTTTCTGTTTCTTCATACGAGTAACTGCGGCCTTTGTATACGAAGTTGTAAAAATTGCGTCTTTCAAGTCATCGCTTGGCATATGAAAGTGGGCATAAATGTCTTCAATGGACATTTCAGCAATAGGAAGAAATTGGTTTTCTACTCGAATGGTATCAACACCATCATCGCCATATGCATATTGTACAATTTTCTGTTTATTATTGCGAACAGTCATATCGTATTCCACCTTTAGATCTTCCATGCCTTTAATCAATCGACGTTGAATATAACCAGTTTGCGAAGTTTTAACCGCTGTATCAATAATACCAATACGCCCACCCATTGCATGAAAGAACAATTCTTCCGGGGTTAGACCACCAATGAATGAGTTTTCGATAAATCCACGTGCACCAGGAGAATCATCATACTTAGTAAAGTGCGGTAGTGTTCTACTTTCAAAGCCATATGGAATACGCTTACCTTCCACAACTTGTTGCCCAAGGCATGAAATCATTTGAGAAATGTTAATCTCACTACCCTTGGAACCAGCATTTACCATCATAACAAAACGATTGTCGGCATTAAGACTTTTTTGACCAATCTTACCCGCCTCACCCGTGGCTTTATTCAAAATATTGGTGACTCGGGTTTCGAACTCTTGTTCATTCGAACGACCGGTTTTATTTTCAAAAATACCAAGATGTACTTGATCAATAATATTTTTCACTTCCAATTTCTTTGAAGTAATCGATTCAATAATTTTGTCATTCGTTTCCTTATTCGCAATAAGATCACTAATACCAACACTATATGCACTGGTTTTCATGTACTCGGTAATCAAGTTTTGTAAGTTGTCAACGAAATCTGCAGATGCCTTGTTTCCATAATAATTACAGATGCGCTGCAAAATTCCCTTTCCATTGGATCCAAAACATCCCTTGTCCAATTGACCGCGAACATATTTACCCGCTTCAATCTCCAAAACATTGTTGGATGTCTTATAATCTTCATCTTCATCATATTGCTTCGTCTTATACTTCATAGTAATCGGCGGCATAACTTGACTCATGAGTTCAAAATTGCTAATCTTACTCTTTCCGACAAAAGCACCAATGTCTATGTTCGGGAGAGCCATTAGTAGATTCATTGCTTGTAGTGGGCTAAAATCGATATTTTTGCGCGTAAAACGATATGCACCAAGAAGAGAATCCTGGAAAATTCCTACAATTGAAGCATTGTTCGCCGGACTAATAATTTGATAAGGAACTGCTGCGAGGTTTTTCAACTCCGATTCAGATTCTTCGTCTTGTGGCATATGAAGATTCATCTCATCACCATCAAAATCTGCATTATAAGGCTTTGTGTCAGCAACATTCATGCGAAATGTATCACCCTTATACATGATTTTAACAAGATGACACATCATGGACATTCTATGTAGAGTTGGCTGTCTATTAAATAGAATTCCGTCTCCATCCATCATGTGGCGATGAACTATATCGCCGTCATTTAGAACCATGCTTTCTCTATCGGCATATCGCAGTGAAACACTACCACCATTCTTGCGTTCGAGAATTTTTGCACCGGGATAGTGGTCAGGACCATTTAGTACCAATTGGCGAAGAAAGTTTTTATTCATTTTATTTACCGTTATAGGCTTGGTAATATTCTTTGCAATCTTTAGCGGTACACCGAGTTCACGAATCGACAAGTTAGGATCAGGTGTGATAACAGAACGGGCTGAAAAATCCACTCTCTTTCCCATAAGATTGCCTCTTACACGACCACCCTTTCCATTTAGACGTTCCTTAATTGCTTTCAGTGGACGACCTGATCGTTGAGTTGCCGCATCAGCGCCAGGTATTTTATTATCCACCTGTGTAGCGACATAATATTGCAACACCTTGTGCCAATCGTCGATAACATTCGGCATAGCCTCTTCTTTAATTTTATCCTGCAACATCTTGTTTGCTTTCAAAATATTAACCAGAATATGCGTAATATCATCTTCACTTCGCTGATTACCATCCATACGAATAGATGGTCTTACTGCTGGTGGAGGAACGGCTAAAACACTACATACCATCCAATCTGGTCTGGAAAACGTGGGACTAAATCCCATAAAATGAACATCTTCATCTGAAATACGACGGAAATTTTTCATTACGAGTTCGGGAGTGACGCGGACACTTAGACCACCTTCGGCCATTTCTTCTTGTGTCATACCTTCTCCACCCTCCCATTCTGCATATAAAGTAGCTAAATTCTCTTTGCGAAATTTCTTTGGTTGCTCACATCCACATCCATTTTCATTGTCGTCGCCACATTTTAACACATTACTGGCCAGTTTAAAAACATAATTCCACCGTTCCTCTGCTCGCATATTAAGTGCTTGCTTATATTTTTCTTTGCTTATCAAAAGACTACTACACTTGATACATGTGCAACGCAAAATTTTGATAATGGTACTTAAATATTGTATGTAAAACACCGGTCTTGCCAATTCAATATGACCAAAATATCCCGGTGTCTGCATGTAGTCCAACCCGTCAGTCGGACAAATCATACCGGGTTCAAGTACACCCATTCTCGGATCAAAAAGGCCACCGATTTTTGGTTTATTGTTTTCATATGGCACTGGTGATGTTATTTCAGCAACAGATGCCTTTCTAATTTCATCGGGAGACAAAATACTAAATTGTATACCAATGATTTTAGATACATTCTTTTGAGGAATAATATTATTAAACTGTTCAGACATCCTTCTTATATTTACCATATAATATTTAGATTGTTTGTCATCATTTTTTATTTATAAATAAAAATTGAAGATAAACAAAGTTAAATACAATTTATATATTCACCCAAATGGTAAAGCCCAACACCCCTAATAATAAGAATTCTATCATGTCATCAGAAGAAACACATAACGTAAGACGCAAGCGCATCATTGAGTCATCGTCGGATAGCGATAATGGCGAGGACGACGATGATGTAGTAAGCGGTAGCGAAAGTGAATCTGAAAATTCAGATGATTATAGAAAATTGATTGCTAAATTATTTCCATCCAAATATATGAAGAAACGTGTGAGCGAAATTAGTAGCTCAAAAAAAAGTGCCAAGAAGGCGATCAAGGCCGATCTTGCTGCTGCTGCCGATGCCGATGCCGATGCGGCTGATGAAAAAAAGAAGAAGAAACGCAAAAACAAAAATAAAATTATTCAAAAGGAAGAGGAGAGTGAAGAGGAGGAGGAGAGTGAAGAAGAGGAGGAGGAAGATGCTCGTATTTTGAGAAAGGTGAAGGAAGCTAAGAAGAATTTCAATATCATTTTTACAATTGCCGACCCAACTGGTTCCTATGATGAGGATGAAGATTATGAGGATGATTCAGATGATGAAGATTATGATGAAGATTATGAGGAAGATGAGGATGAAGACGAGGATGATGAAAGTGATTCGGACGAGGAAAGCGACGATGATGAACAACATACTCGTCGTAAGTCAAAAAAGTCTAAGGAAATTGCTATGAATGAAGAGGAAATGGAAAAGTCGTTTAAGCTTCTCAGGGAACAACTTACGAGTCTAAGTACTTCTCACCCATCAAATCAGGTTTATAAGAGTTGTTTAGATGACTTGGGTGAGCGAGAAAAGGAAGAGCGTAAAAAGCTTAAGAAGACACAGCGCAAAGAGCGCGGTAAGAATGCTCAAAATTTTCGCAAAATTGTAAAGAATAAAGGCGTCATGAATGATTTCAAATATTTTCAAGACAAACTCTCACTTGAAGATCAAAAGCGCGTAATTGCTGAAGTGGAAGAGATCAACAAGATTACCAATACGGAAAAGCCTTATCGTCTGGCACTATTGGAATCATCTATTCCTACTCAACTTAAAGCAGTTGCCATGAGTAAAATCTCAGCGCTTCGTTATATGGAGCCTGGTCAAGGTGAATATTACAAGGTGAAAAATTGGGTGGATACTTTTATGCAAATCCCATTCAATCAATATAAGCATCTACCGATTACTTTTGATTCCGGAGTAGAAAAGTGTCATGACTTCATGGAGTCGGCAAAGACAACTCTCGATAATGCTGTTTATGGTATGAATGATGCGAAGATGCAGATTATGCAACTTGTTGGACAGTGGATTACTAACCCAAAGGCGATTGGTACGGCTGTAGCCATCAAGGGTCCTATGGGTACAGGTAAGACGACTCTTATTAAGGAAGGTATTAGTAAGATTCTTGGTCGTGATTTTGCGTTTATTGCTCTCTGTGGTGCAACTGATAGTAGTTTCTTGGAAGGTCATTCATATACATATGAAGGCAGTACTTGGGGTAAGATTGTGGATATTTTGATCAAGTCCAAGTCGATGAATCCCGTAATCTACTTTGATGAATTGGATAAGATTAGTGATACACCCAAGGGTGATGAAATTGCCGGTATTCTCACACATCTTACAGATACTTCGCAAAATAGCATGTACAACGACAAGTACTTTTCCGAAGTGGATTTCGATCTCAGCAAGTGTTTATTCATTTTCAGTTATAATGATGAGTCCAAGGTCAATCCTATTCTGTTGGATAGAATGTATAAGATTCAAACCAAGGGGTATGAAAGCAAGGATAAATTGGTCATTGCCAACAAGTACTTGATTCCTGATATTTTGAAACAGATTAGTTTTCAAGAAGGCGATATTATTATTCCCGATGATACAATGAGTTATATTATTGAAAATTACACCATGGAGGAAAAGGGTGTAAGAAACTTGAAACGTTGTCTGGAAGTGATCTGTACAAAGCTGAATCTATATCGCCTCATGAAGCCTGGATCTAAGCTATATGAAGAAGAGACTTGCTTGGAGGTTTCATTCCCATATACAGTAAGTGTCGAAGTTGTACGCAAGCTGGTAAAAAGCACGGACAATATTCGCTCTGAAATATTCAAGTCGATGTATGTTTAAACAAGTGTATGAGTAAACAAGTGTATGTTTAAACAAGTGTATGTTTAAACAAGTGTATGTTTAAAACAAGTGTATGTTTAAAAAATAAAAATGTAATTCGTAAAACAATAAAAATTAACACATAAACATATTTTTTTTATTACTACTATATAATGCAGGAGCATAATGACGATAATAAACAAAATATCCATTTTTATTCGACATTAAAAGAAGAATTATATAATGATTTAATTCATTATAAAATGCAAATAAGTAATGCACAATATTATATCCGACTTGAAAATTCTCAATATGATATGTATGATATGATAAGTAATTATGATTATCGTTCAAAAATAATTAGTTATAAATTTCAAATTTCGGAAAATGAAAAACAAATAAATATTATAAATGAGATTTTACATACTATATGTAAACATGAATGGGAAACTGATTATATTGAATATGGCGTTGATGGTCCAATGAAAGAAATTGTGTTTTGTAAACATTGTAGCATTAATAATAAGGCGGCCGGCAACGAGACGTATTATTCCAGTCACAGCTTCGGACGACAAATTGATCAAGGTGTGGGATATTGAGACAGGGAAAGCTATCACAACTCTGCATGGGAACAAGAGCTTCGTGTACTGCTTGGCAGTAGATCCGGACACGAAAATGATCCTTTCTGGAGGCTACGATGGCACGATCAGACTACACCATCTGTGATTTACATCGGATTTCGCCTAACACATCTACCCGGGCCCGTATAACGGCCCCTTGTAATATATTAACCACGAGTTCACTCAAGCCAATCACACCGAGACCTATTATTATAGGCACCGGAAAACGGCATCCCCCGCATCACTTCAGGCTTGAAAGACTTCGCATTGTTCTTCCAATATTTTTCATTCGAATAGTTTGATTTTCCAGAATTATAAGTTGGCAATGGCTTGCTACCTTTGATTAAAGATTTTTTCTTATTACGAAGATATGGGTATGATTCCAAGATGGCTTCTTTAATTGGAGATTTTTCATCATTATCAAGTCCACTTTCAAAACCAAGTTCTATTGCAGCGGCATCACTAAATTTTACGTACTCGTTAAAATTGATGTCTTCGTACAAAACTAATCCTATATTGCATTTTTTTATAACTACTTTCACATTGGATTCTGTTGATAAAGAACTTGTTGTTAAATCAATAATTGGATTAATAGGATCACCGCAAGTTATGTTTAATTTTGTTTGTGAAATATTTCCTATAACACTATATCTACATAAATAAGTTCCCTTTATGAGTTGAATAGAATCCGAACCTCCATCATAATAAAATAACGAACAAGTTCCATTTTGTCTATTATTATTAATACTTACTGATAATGGTTCATTATACTTTATGGAAATTGTACTATAATATGTTTTATTATCATAATTTAGTTCTAACATAATATTTTGTAAACCTTCGATAGTAATTAAATTATAAATATCAATATCATTAATATTAGAAGTATCATTATTTCTTGTTATCACAGAATTATTAGTTGATTCAGAAGATACATCATCTTTAATAACAATAGGGCCAGTTCTAAGCAGATTAATAAAATACTCATCCCCTTTTTTTGTTGTTCCACCCCATCCAGCTAATGAATAAACCTTATCGTAAGAAGGATAATTACTTGGGCTATCATGTGGTAGTGCAATATAGTTCCCATTACCAGAAAAACCTGAATCACCAGCAACTAAGTTACTGGGATTTACTGCAATTGTGTTTGTTTCATATCCACGCCAACTTATTTTTGTGGGTTTATTCATGCCTAAAGTAAACGTATAATTACTCTTATCATCTAAATCAGTTGTTTTACATTCGAAATGACCCATTTCTTCATTCCAATTAGCAGCATATGATAGTCTACTCCAATTATATCCGTCAATACTTGTCGAAAAAAAGGTTCCACCAGCACCAAGTAGATCTTCATTTGTTGCATCAGGTACACCTTGAAGACTGTACCCTACATAATGATTACATTCTTTGTCTTCATGTTTATTCTCAGCAGGCAATTCAAACAATTGGAGTCCTGAATACGTACCAGGTTCTTTATTGGGATTTTCATACAATAATGTTCCCTCTCTTTGCCATACAGTAGAACATAAATATTTAATAGCGTTTTTCTTGTCTTCGCAAGAATACTTTTTCTTACACATCCTTTTCAACGTTGCACAACTACTATTCATTCTTTATAATATAACGCAATATTATAAATAATTGCTAAATATGATTAAAAAAAAGGAATAAATATACCATCGCTCATGCTATTTTTATCCAGTTGTTCTTTTTTTATGTAATCGTTTACTAATGGACACTTGGAATATGTATATTTATATAACCCCTTTTCTATAATTTCAGTTTCTTTAGTTAATGACCGACTACATTCCACATTGACAACTTTATCCGCGCAATTTTGCAATACTGCATTGCTTCCATATATCCACCAGTCATCCGTTATCTTTCGGCGAAACTCTTCAGTTGATATATTTATTCGCGACGCTTGTTCATATACAATTTCGTCTTCCATTTGATTAATAAATTCAATATAATTTTCAACGCGGTTTTTCTGATCGGCTACACCAAAAGCCATTTGGTGCTGCATGAGTTGTCCACTTGGTAAGATATATCTATTATTACATGCTTGAAAGATGATAAAACCCATACTAAATGCTGTATCAGCAATACAACTTATATTGTGTTTTTTTACTTCGGCTACTATCTTCATACCATCAACTACTGATCCACCTGGTGTGTGTAAATAAAGAAATGTTTTGTTTTTTTCAGACATCATATTAAGATCATATATGAATTTACTCGCAGATTCAGTATTAATTACTCCTCGTAATATAATATTATTGGTTGTGTTTAATTTTATTGTTTCGATTCCTTGAGA
>Ga0233412_10000738_pt1 | contig 18328 bp, 25 predicted proteins | sample Na_anoxic_4_MG_FD_180667 | JGI IMG/M metagenome (GOLD analysis project Ga0233412, IMG submission 180667) | Seawater microbial communities from Saanich Inlet, British Columbia, Canada - Na_anoxic_4_MG | ecosystem: Environmental > Aquatic > Marine > Inlet | place: Canada: British Columbia...
TCGTCGGGCATATTTCCGAACCAACTTTCCGTGAGCGTAAAGTAGTTGTTCCACGCAACAACCTCGTCTATCGACATGGGTGTGCCGCCATGAGTGCATCCTTTAGAAAATCCAACCATTTCTTCGTAAAATTCGCCAAAATGCTGCATAATAGTGGGCTTTATGTACTTGGTGCAGCCGCGTATGAAAAAATCCCATTTCACACCGAAATCATTGTATATGATTGTGCGAATTATCTTATTTACGCGCTTCATTTCAGCCGCAATAAGCTTTCCATACGCGTAGCCACGGGAGTATGGGCTCCCCTTAATAGACACATATATCCACCCATTTTTTTCATATGATTCCCCGTTTTTTACGCGCATCTATTAAATGTTAATATAATATTTTAATTAACACAGTGATATTGTTTGGCTGGGCAATATAATGTTCGGTCATTATATATTGATGACTACTATTGATAAAATAGGAATTGTTATTATAGCAATTGTGGTTATTATAGCTACATTTATGTTGGAGCGAAAAAACGGCGTAGACGGGTTTCGGGGAGGAGGTGGAGGGGGAAGAGGGATGATGGGTGGGATAGGTGGGATAGGTGGGATAGGGCGGCGGGGATTTGGGGTAAGGCGAGGGCTAGGATGGGGGAGAGGGGGCGCGAATCTTATCCAGACAAGCAATGTTTATTATCCAAATGCCGCGAGTGGGGTATATTTACCCCTCCCGCTATTGAGGTACATTCATGACAACATTTTCCATTAATTATTTTCTATCAATTACATATATAAAATGAACAAGGTTATCGTGGAATTTTTGGGAACAATGTTTTTATCCTTCGTGGTTTTTGCAACGGGCAACTATTTGGCAATCGGGGCGGCACTGGCAATGGCAGTATTGGTAGGCGGAGCGATTTCGGGCGGTGCGTTCAATCCAGCAATTGCCATTGCAATGGCATATAAGGGCGCCCTGGACGCCAATATGGTTCTTCCATATGTTATTGCGCAAATATTGGGAGCAATTGTGGGGGCATATCTGGCCAGATAATATACAGACACAGCAATTACTCCCAACGAATTGGTTGGTGCAGCATAATAAGATAAATAAACAACGATAAATGATATATAATGGTAATTCCATATTATATATTATTTAAGCTATCCGCACATAATTTATTCTGCGTAAATGGGGTATATACGGGAGAGTATGACCAAATGGAATATCATATTATCAATCATATTAGTAACATATTCCAGCAGCCAAATTCACCAATATCAACAGAAATAATCCAACATGCCATAACAACCAGCTCAGACGAAATATGCACCGCATATGTCTTCTATGATAACGCATGGGATGAGTGGGGGTATCCGTGGGATTGGCTAGAATCCGCCATGACGAGACACCAAATGGCAGCTAGCCATGATTCTGAGTCTGAGTCTGATGATTTATCTGACGAGGAAAGCGATGTTAGCATGGACACAAATGTCTCAGGCGACGGCTGGTTTACATTCATGTAATATGCGATATCTGGTCAAAAACGAGTGGTTCAATATATATATTTTTTTCCTATGACATGAGTAGATAAGCACACGAGCATGAATCGCACATATTCTTCAGAAACACCAATTGTAGTAACTTCATGTGAGCAAACCGAAATTGTACATTGGTGCAGGAAAAATGTACAATATTTTAAAATGACAGGACATCATAGATTTATGCAATTGCTAAATTATTTTGATGATGTTCCGCCGTGCATATGGGATATAAAACAGAAAATTGTTGACATTGAACAGCTCTCGCAATATGAACAAGAGCCCATGTTTAAGGATGCGATTGGTTATATGGTAGATGGGGGGGCGCTCCATCTACACAAAGACTCAAATCCCAGCGAGTCTAACTTAATTCATGTTAGGTACAATGTATATGTACAGATACCACATGAGGGCGGGATTCCAGTGTATGATGGAGTTGAATGTGGACTGCGCGAGAGGTCATATATATGCTGCCGCTCTGGCATAGACCCACATTATTGTACTACAGTACATGGACTCAGAGAACGCGTTGTGTTATCATTCGGATTTTTGATGCCGTCCGAACGCATCAGCCATATCACATATGCATATTAATAACAGAGCAGCGACGTTTTTATACAATCGGAACAGTTACTGTAAATGTGGTGGAATAATCAGTCACATCTAGTGAGGATATGCTTATTGTAAATCCAAGCATGAAATTTACCCACTGCTGGGGAGGAACGGGATTCAAACAAAATAATATGCTAACACTCATTGTTATGTCATAACCAAATTCTATGCCGTCAATGGTCTCACTAAACGAATCCGAAAAAGTATCCAGGGGATATTCTACCGCAAATACACCGTTTGCCTCAGTTAATGTCACGGCGGACATTAACACCACCGTTACGCCAGTCCCATTTATATTTATATTCGCGGTGTAACTGTTAACTACAATTGACATGACTTCAATGGGAACGGTTGGGGGTGTTGTTGAAATTATAACTTCGGTATCTGATTCCAATGTAATATTTGATGAAATTGACGCGGAAATAGTTAATGCAGGAATAATAGGAATACTCTCGATAGTAGTGCAATCATACCAGTAAGATGAACCAGCCTGCCAGCAATACTTCGGTTCCTGTGTGCAGCATTGGCACCAATTCCAGCCGCATACACATCCAGGACCACATGTAGTACCGCATTGGTACCATCCAGGAGGATTCCATCCAAGCAAACAGAGCTCGCCCGAAGGCAAACTATATCCGCTTTCACTTGCAGATCCAGAACAAGTTATGCTACTTGTGGTCGATATTGGAACTGAGTAAACCACATAGACAAATGGAGATGCACAAGAAGACATTATATAGTATATGATATATTTTCATTTTATTTTGAATGCATGTATGAAAATATATATATTAAATATAGACGGCATAATGAACAGACTTATGCACATTAATTTATCCAGCTCGTACACTCCAAATTATTTAGTGGAGGAGCGAGTGGCCAGATTTTTGAGAAATTACCCACCCCCAGTTCAAAATAAATTGGCGGCAATTTTAAATGATATTTTTAGTAAGCCAGTCGTCATATATAAATCTATTGTATATCAGGATCATACAGTCAGCAGTGATTCAATAAGCATGCCGTTAAATGATTTTGTCGGAAGCAATGACATAGATGTAACAGTGTTGTCCACAACAGGAACGCCACTAATTCACTCATATCCCGATATTACTTCTGACTATACAAATAATATATTAACAATAACAATTCCGAATGAACTGAAATATCATAATGTTATTTTTGCCATAACAGGGACCAAACAAAATATAGGATTGGTTTACAATTTATATTATTACGGAAAAGTATAATAGCACTAGCACATATAACGGCTATAAAACCAGGTGGCACATTTTTAATGTTTGAGTTATTTTATCTTGAATGGAATCTTTAGTAAAGTCAGCAACGAGATCTTCGTCAAACGTCGCCCTATCAATCATTGTCAATGAGTCGGATGCATACTTATGCATATATATATTTAGGTGTAAGAAACCAGGACTCCATTTATTAAAGTTCCCCAGGCGAGATATTAGCGTTTCTTCAGCTCCATACTCTAGAATTACGGCATTAACATTTAATACATTAGGTGGAATGTTTAAACATCTAATACTGTCCAACTTCCAATCCTCGATGTACACAATTGATTTTGTAGAGACATCGTAATAAAATATATCGCATAACACACCAAACATTTGATACAACGATGATGATGTATTTATTCTGTTAAATATATGATTTGATAGGGATGTATAACATTGCATATTTCCAGTGAATTTGAACTCGTGTTTGCGTATTGGCGTATGATAATTCAATTGTGAAAATAAGCGAATTAAATACCGAAAACCATGAATAAACCCTCCTGCCCCCTTTCTATAATCCTGGGAGTGCATCAATGCCCCAATAAAAAATAAATTCGGGTTGCCAGTAGACTCATATTTGTACGTTATTGCTGGATATTTATCGTTTACACAGGTGGGCACATGAAATTTAAATATAGAAGTGTCGAACTTCCATCCGCAGCAAAATATTATCTCATCAAAACTTTCGAGTGATTGAGTTGAGTAATATGGGGATTTAGTAAGTTTGTTAATCAATGAATATTGACCCTTGTGTATAGGAATAATGCGGAAGTTGGACCAGTCATTTTTAGATCGAACATCTATGCCATTTTGGCTTTTTAAATGAAATGTGTCGATAAAGGGGAGATATATGCTCCGTATATCACCGACATAATGGGATACACACGCAAGCTTTTTATTTGTTCCAAGGATAATAACATTGCTACAGTGGTTTTGAAGCAAATTTCCCAATTCATAACTCGCGTTTCCTCCCCCGATAATTAGCACCCGTTTGTTCTGATAATTGGCAAGGATAGCTGGGTCCATGAAATGCCCGTTGGGATAATCCGCATAGTGTCGAAGACGACTGCGGTCACATTCGGGTGAAATGTCGATAGATGGATATACTGGTACGCCAAGCCCAGTAGCCACAATTAGTTTTGAACATAATATGACAGACCCATCGCCTATTAATAATTCATAACCAGTCGGATTGCCTTCATATCCGCGTCGAATTGATGTAACCTGTGTGTTAAACATTATATTTAATTTGCATTTTAGGGCAATATCATTTAAATAACGATGTAGATTAGTAGATGATGGGTAAAGGTCGGTGTCGTAATCTCCCAGAGTGGCTCCCCCCACATCCAACAATGAATTCCAATCGTGTCGTAAGTTAAAATCGGTGTTTGTACTGCCTGTGTGAATTTTATTTATGGATATCAACTTCTTCGTGTGCGGGTATTTGCCGAAAAATGATGCACATTGCGACGACGATTCAATGATAACATACGGAATGCTATTTTGCTCAAATATAATTGCCTGCTGTATGCCAGCGGGACCGCCGCCAATTATAGCAGTTTCAACGCGCATATTAAATAATAGGTTGACTATTTTATACTGTTTGCAAATTTGGGGATAAATTGCAATAATGTAATTTATAGAGGTATAATATACAAGCAATGCCACTGATCAATTTTAAAGCAATCATACTGAAAATAGAACAGTTTTGGCTAGGAGGGCTTTCGAGCCAAAAAATACCTGTTCCCATAGGAAGTCCTATCAATGAGACATTGATATTAACATGTGAACGAATGCTTACATTCGCAGACACAGTAAGCACATTTAGGTCCAAACTGATACTGTACATGTCGATACTGAGAAAAGTAGTTGTGGGAGGAAAACAGTACACTGTTAATAACACTCAATCGGTAAAAACTATAATAGACCATCTTTACAGGGAAAGTTTTGTTCAGTACTGCAATGATAATGAATTTTTCTTTGCATCTGGGATATAATATGTTCCACCAGCATCATATTATTTATTATTCCGATTCCGCTCATTCGACATTGCCGGGAGTTTTTCTAGAAACCGCGACAGCAGAAACTGTATATTTTTTGCATGTTTAGCATGCATTTCTCGTGGGGGCATTTTTGAGTTATTCGATGATTTGGGCGCAGTGTTCGGTATTTCGATAGACATCCCGTTTTCCAATTCAATTGTTTCAACGGATGTTGCGCTTGAATAAGTCTTATTACGGACATCTTCCATAGATAAAATGAGATTTTTTGAATCAAGGTACTTAAGCAACAAAATATTATCTTTGGCGAAATCGCTATGGGTTTTATAAAATAGCTTACTTGATTCACACAGTTCTGATATGCTGTTATGCGGTGTTAAGTGCGTGGATAGTCGAAAGTCTTGTTTGAAATGGTCATTGACAAAATTAAGAATTTTATCGGTATATTTGGTGCAGTAGTTTGAGTGTGTTGTGGTGTTAATTTTCACATTATCTAGCAATATCCTTCGGTGTTTAATTTTAGGAACTCCATTTGCTAATAATATGTCGCACAGCCCTCGATTAAGCGACTCAAAGTGTATGTATTCTAAATCAAGGTTATTGTGTATGTCGACGAGATGTTCGTGTTGGGGAATAAATGTGTGAAAATATGCATAATCTGATATGTCTGTGCGATTGTTAATAAATTCATCAATATCTTGTGTTATTCCGCAGCGCGTTTTTACGTATTCATACGATGATATAAATCGGTCATATGGGTTTCGAATCACCGCAAATTTGCGGTAAGTGCTCCATTTATGTTGGTCCATATTCATGTTATCATTATGTACTTGTGATGTCATGAAATATCTGAGCACGCCTTGGTGTGTTATTTTTAAAAATCCCTCCAACTCGTCCCCATATGTTGGGCGTTCTTTGTCGATGAATTGTGCGTGATTTTCATGCGTAAAATAATGTGTTTTAAAGTCATAGCATTCTTCTAGTAGTCGTTGGCAGTAAAGTCCGCCGCATTTTGGTGTGTGTATGAAAATAAGTTTGAGTTCGTGGTTAATGGAGCACATATTTCTATATAATGTGTAGGAATAAGTGATATCGTTTTTCCGCATATGGAGCAACCATGTGAGTTTGTAACCCCATCCTCAAAAATGAATTATTAAATAGTTTTTCATTATTTTTGTAAATAAATATGTTCAAATCTTATTTCATTTTGAAAGAAGAATATAAGGATAAGATTAATTGGGAATTATTATCTAGAAATACAAATGCAATTCATGTTTTGGAACAAAATGTAGATAAAATTAAGTGGGACTGGATATCTCCGAATCCAAATGCAATTCATATTTTGGAACAAAATGTAGATAAAATTAAGTGGGGAGGATTATCTGCAAATCCAAATGCAATTCATATTTTAGAACAAAATGTAGATAAAATTAAGTGGAGGTTGTTATCTGGAAATCCAAATGCAATTTCTATTTTAGAAAAAAATGTAGATAAGGTTGATTGGAAAATTTTATCTAATAATCCAAGTGCAATTTCTATATTAGAACAAAATGTAGATAAGGTTGATTGGAAAATTTTATCTAATAATCCAAGTGCAATTTCTATATTAGAACAAAATGTAGATAAGGTTAATTGGGAAGGATTATCTCTTAATAAAAATGCCATTTCTATATTAGAAAAAAATGTAGATAAAATTAGGTGGGACTGGTTATCTCTTAATAAAAATGCCATTTCTATATTAGAAAAAAATGTAGATAAGGTTAATTGGAGTTATTTATCTAGAAATCCAAAGGCAATTCATATTTTGGAACAAAATGTAGATAAAATTAAGTGGGACTGGATATCTGCAAATCCAAATGCAATTCATATTTTAGAACAAAATGTAGATAAAATTAATTGGTATGAATTATCTGGAATTCCAAATGCAATTCATATTTTAGAAAAAAATTTAGATAAAGTTGATTGGGATGAATTATCAAATAATCCAAATGCAATTCCTTTGTTAGAAAAAAATTTAGATAAGGTTAATTGGGACTGGATATCTCTTAATAAAAATGCCATTTCTATTTTAGAACAAAATTTAGATAAAGTTTATTGGAATAATTTATCTCATAATCCAAATGTAATAAATCTCGTTGGAAGATTAGATTATGAAAGAATGCGAGTTAATTGCCGAAATTTTGCAGAAGAATTAGCTGCTTATGTGTTTCATCCTAAGCGCATGATGAGATTTTCTGATAAATATAATGTGGGCTTTATGGATTTAGTCACGGAAATTTATTAATTAAATAATGCTCTATTTCATTTGTTATATGAGATGTAATAGAGTTACTAGATAGGGTGTATGCTCCATAATGATGCGAAAGGAGACTGTGTAAAATGTAAAATGTAAAATGTAAAATGTAAAAGGCAGTGTATATGTGGGCATTTTAATTAGAATCTTTTGCTGTGTCTTAAGTTAGATTGTTGTGCGTTGAATTTGTTTCCTCCGAACGCTCTGTCGTTGTAGTTTTTGTTTTGTGCGAGTAGTTTTTTGAATTGAATGTAGTCTGACGCGTCGTATACGAATTTGGTGTTGCATGCGGCAGGTGGGATGAGTGATTCGTCGCATGTGTTGTGTATGGCTCCCAGTCGGTGTTTGATTCCCTTGACGTTTGGTTTGCTCTGTACCGACTGGCATGAGCCCCCGCATGAGTAGTTGACTCTCGCGAGAGTGTCTCCTGCGTTGTAAACGGCTCTGAATGGCGATGTGATCCGAATGGGTGTTCCGTCCGCTCGTAGGTATGCGTTAGTGTTCCATGCTTCTCTGAGAGTGAGTCTGTTAGTGGCGAATTGGTTGTCGTTGTTGTGGTTGATGGTGGGTGTGGGCATGTGTCCCCTAATGCCTCCTCCAAGGTTGTTGAATTGCATGGCAATCATCTGATACAGTATGTTTGGAAAAAAAGGTAGGCGTGATGTTTTTTATGTCTCTTCGTCGCAGTCTGATTCTGCGTCAGATTCGGCATCAGATTCGAAAATGATAGGTGATTTGTGTTTATGCATGTCATTGAACTGTTCTGGTCCGAATGTGTCGTCGTATTGCATTTCGAATTGTGTCCATCTGTCTACGAGTGGTTGAAAGTTTGGTTTTGAGTGTGTGGGTGGCGTAGATTGGTCGATGAGTTTGATGTGTGAAGAATCGAATTGTTTGAACTGAATCCACCCAGGTTTGTCTAGGTGGTTGATTGTGTGTGTTGGAGTGGGTATGTTTGTTTTGATGGCGTCTGCGTATGCACATAGAGAGTTTGTCTGCATGTTTGAGTGAGTGTGGTCGTCGCAGTCAATGTCTGGGAATTCGTTGTTGTTTAGTGTGAATGTTTTGTTTATCGCGTCTGTTTTCCTCGTTCTTGCGTGTGGGGGTCTGTATGGCGTGTGTTTATTATGTTTATTGTATTGCATGTTTGATTGTTGTTGTGTATGTATGTGTAATAAAAGTATTATAATAATGTTATTTCATTTTTATTTGTGTTATTGGATGCAATGAATAAAAATGAAGGTAAAAAAAGGTAAAAAAAGTTTGTAAACAATGGTAAAGAACGTGACAGGCGGTAATCGTGGCAAGCGTTGTGCTCGCAAGCACATGGGTGGTGGTGGTGGTGGATTGCGTAAGTCGGAGAATTGTCTGGAGGTGTATGCAGTGTCTACTCGGATGTTGGGGAACAATATGTTTCACTGTGAGTGTTTGGACGGCGTGTTTCGTCTGTGTCACATCCGCGGCAAGTTTACTGGTCGCAAGAAGCGTGACAATATGATAAGTGTAGGTACGTGGGTGTTGGTTGGTTTGCGTGATTGGAGTAATCCCGATGAGGGTGTTTCGTCTCGCGGTCGTGCCCCTGAGTGCGACATTTTGGAGGTGTACAGTAGTGTGGACGTGGAGCGTTTGAAGGATGGTGAGAGCGTTGATTGGAGTGTGTTATTGAGTAAGGACGTGAGTCGCGGGGGCGGTTTGGCTGGTGCTTCTTCCATGTGTGACGAAGGCGTTGTGTTTAGTAGCGAGGATGACGGTGCTCGTCGTCAGTTGGAGGCAAGCCTGTCGTCAGTGGATGTCGTAGAATTGGTTGGTTGTGTGGATGTGGGTGTAGATTTGGATGATGTGTTTGACGACATTTAGATGAAAATGAAGTTGTGTGTGTGCATGATGTGTGATATGTTCGTTCTGGATAAGTTATTTTTTTGCGGTAGTTGAATGTGTTTGTTTGCGTTGAACATGTCTGCCGCTTTTTTTAGTGCTTCGTTGTCCGTGTTCCATCCCCATAGCGCGTCTCCCGCATGTCCTCGTGTTTGTTGTAGTTTATGTTTATTCCAAATGTCTTTCGGGGACGCGTTTTGGTCTGCGTTGTAGTCTGTTCCGGACATGACGCATAGTTGTTTGAATGCGTTTTGAGTCATGTCGAGTGTTTTCAGAATAGTTCCGAATGAGTAAATGTGTGCCTGGTGCGATTCTGCGTGTAGGTTTCTGATGACTCTTGGGCATGAGTATGCGAACATGTCAGTGTCGTCGCTTATGCACGCCCATGCGTGTCCTTGCAGGACGAGTGCTGCGCATGCCTGGTCCGCTTCTCCGTCTGGTGTGTAGTGTCTCATTCCGAATGATTCTGCCAATTGTCTGACGGCGTTTGATTTGTTGCTGGAAATGGTTGCGCATAGTCTGGTGAGAGTGTTGAGTTCTCTTTTTTCCTCGTCCGATATGTGTATTTTGCTCTCAAGTATTTTTCTGCGTTGGTTGTTTTCTTGTTTTTCGTCCTTCCTGAGTTTGATTGTGTGTGCTTTTTCTGGCGGTGGTTTTCCGTCGAAAACCCAAATGGCATCGATGTTGTACTGCACGAACATGGCGAACATGGCGAACATTCCCTCCATGAGTTTTCCCCTTCCCTCGAATTTGTACATGTAAATGCTGGTATCAACCGCGAGGCACTTTCCGCTTAATGTGGACATGTGTATTTTTTCAATTGCCTCGGCGCACTGTTCTCTCAAAAGATGGTTTAATAATTTAATTCCCATTTAATCGATGTTGTGTTGCAAGAAATGGCGTTTTCATTTTTATGCGGGGAGCGAGTGGCTCCGTTGGACGCGGTTGGACGCGGTTGGACGCGGTTGGACGCGGTTGGACGCGGTTGGACGCGGTTTGTAGTGTGACCGATAACTCGGATAGTCACCGATTTCTTGGTTCTGTTGGTTCCGTTGGTACCGAGTTGCGCGCACCATATTCATATTCTACACCATATATCATAACAAAATACGAAAAACTTTATGGTGCATGACACTAGTCACCTCCGATGCACATTATTTCTCAGTAACAAAATGCAAAAAAACCTTGTTTCAAAAGTAAGTTGGGTTTTCGATTTTGGACATTTTAAAAATGTCCATTTTCAGAAACCAAATATACTTTTCAAAAAGGGGGTCTAAATTCGGCTTTTGCTGCATAATGCAGCGAATTCCGAAAAAAGAGCGAAAAAAACGTTAGCATAAATTTCCGCTTTTTTCGGCGATTTTAGGGCGTTTTCTGGACATTTCTTATCTCAGGCAACATTAGGCAACGTTTTGGCAACATGAAAGTGACTAAAAATTGCACCCCAAACATTCTGAAATATTCCTGCGACAGCTGTGACTATAACACATCTCATAAGAATGATTTTGTAAAACATTTGCATACCAAGAAACATTTGGAGCAACAAATTGGGAATTTAAATCCCAAAAATCCCAAAAAATCCCAATTATATTTCTGTGAAAACTGTGATTATTCTACGAGTCACAAATCGCACTTTGACAAACATCGTGAGACGCTAAAATGTATCTCAGTAACAAAGTGCCGAAAAGTGCCGAAAAGTGCCGAAAAGTGCCGAAAAGTGCCGCAAAAACTCCCAACATCGCCAAACCAGTTTGCGAGTGCCACGTGCACTAATTGCGAGTCTATTGTTGAATATGAGCCAGAGATGACTGGTTTGTCGCCGCCTGCTATGACTATTTTTGCGTGCAAGTGTGGGAAGGAGTTTAAAACGCGCAGCGGACTTTGGCGCCACCAGAAGCACCCGACGTCATGTACCTGGAATAAAGAACCAGAAGACAAGCCTATTTTGCTTGGGGCGGTGAAGAAAATCGCTGGCAAGAATATCAAGCAGATAAGCGAATGGTGCAAGCAGCACCCGAACTACCGCGACGCCGCCTCGCGTGATAATGATGTGTATTTAAAAATGCTAGTCAATGTTATGCAGGGCGGCACGGACAATGAAATCAATAATAGCTTTAAAACGGTATTCCGCAATGTGGCGACAGGGGCACAAATCAAAAAGCATTAATATCCAAAATATCACAACATATATCATAACAAAACATTCTTATTATTTTGTTATTATTTCTCAGTAACAAAATGTAAAAATATCTTGTTTCAAAAGTAAGTTGAGTTTTCGATTTTGGACATTTTTAAAATGTCCATTTTCAGAAAGCTCAGATACTTTTCAGAAAAGGGTTGTAAATTCGCCTTTTGCTGCATAATGCAGCGAATTCCGAAAAAGGAATGAAAAAAACGTTAGCATAAAATTCGGCGTTTTTCGGCGATTTTATGGGGTTTTCTGGACATTTTCTTATCTCTAGCAACATTAAGCAACATTTAGCAACATGAAAACGAATGAAATTTGCAACCCAAATATTCCGAAATATTCCTGCGAAAGCTGTGACTATAACACATCACGAAAATCAAACTATGATAAACATTTACAGACTGAGAAACATTTTGAGAAAAAAATTGCTTCCCAGGAAGCAAAATTGCTTCCCGAGGAAGCAAAATATTTTTGTAGAAGATGTGACTTTCGTACAAGTAACAAAACTGATTATGCCAGACACAATGAGACGCTAAAATGCAAGTCAGTAACAAAAACGCAAAAAAACGCAAAAAACGCAGAAAAAACGCATAAATTAAGTGAACTTCTACCAGATGATATATCATCAGAAGTTGGGACGACAGACGTAGTCCACGAGACGCCAAATACTTCGTCAGTAACAAAAAAAAATTTATCCAAAAAGGATAAGCAAAAAAATATTGAATTTCGGTGCGAAAATTGTGACTATACTACGAGTGTAAAGTCTAACTACGAAAGACACTGTCAGACGCAAAAGTGTCGGTCAGTAACAAACGATAAAAAAAAGGATAAAAAGGATAAAAAAGAATCAGACTCGTCCCTTGGAATCGTTGTTGGCACGAGTTACGAGTGCGGTTGTGGCAAGACATTTCGGGACCGCACGGGATTATGGCGTCATAGCAAGCAATGTGCCGGTCTGGGCGACAACAAGTTGTTGGAACTAGTTATTTCCAACCAAAAACAGCACGACGAGACCATTGTGAAGTTGGTGGATATGGTGAAGGATATTTCCAAAGACCGTTCAATAATCAACAACAATAACACAAACTGCCACAACAAGCAGTTTAACCTTCAGTTTTTCTTGAACGAAACTTGCAAGGACGCGTACAACATATCAGAGTTTGTGGAGCAGCTGGACGTGACCATGGAGGATATGCTCAACACCAGCCGCGTGGGGTACACGGAAGGCGTCAGTCAGATAATTGTGAACGGACTGAAGGCGCTGGACGAGACGAAGCGTCCCATCCACTGCACGGATGTGAAGCGCGAAATATTGTACATAAAGGAGAATGATACGTGGGTGAAGGAGGATGAGGACCGGCCAATTTTGCTTGGGGCGGTGAAGAAAATCGCTGGCAAGAATATCAAGCAAATAAGCGAATGGTGCAAGCAGCACCCGAACTACCGCGACTCGAGTTCGCGCGACAATGACATTCATCTCAAGATTTTATGCAATGTGATGCAGGGCGGCACGGACAATGAAATAAGCAGCAGCTTCAAGACGATATTTCGCAACGTGGCGACGGGCACCAGGATACAAAAACGGGGTAGATGAATGCCACCGATAAATCTGATTGTCACCGATTTCTGGGATGCCTTTGGTACCGATGGTGCTCCACATCCTGGTGCAGCCCCACATACTGGTGCATGGTTGTGTCACCACCACATCAGGGGTGTGTGCAGACAGTCACCGATGTATGGCGTTGCACGGTGTCATTTCGCGCGAATAAAAATAGTGTGTTAACATATAGCTGAGCGAATGGCGGATACACACGCGATTTTGACTTGGGTGGGTCTATCCGCATTATTTATTTACGGTCTGTCTAAGATATTTGAGTTCTACGGGATAAGCATCAACATGTACGGGAGTTATTTGGCCTTTTACGTGTTTTTGGCCGTTTCTGTGTATGTGCTTGGATAGTTGGATAGTTGGATAGTTGGAAGGGCGATGGTGCAAACGGCATATGTATAATCTTGGGTATAAGTATACACATGATATTTGGCGAAGATGAACTAGTGCTGTACGACGACGGCGAGGGCATTAAGAGCGGTGGGTATTTGATTGATTCGGATATGTTGCGGCGCCGCGCGCCAGCGATGTACACAATGAACGGTGGCGGCAGTGGCGGCAGTGGCGGCAGTAGCGTGTCTGATATATTTGCTGACCTGGTGGTTCCAGCGGGCTTGTATTTTAATGGGGGTGCTGGTGCTGGGGACAAGTCGGACTGCGCGCAGTGCGGCGAGCATACGGTGCTGCCCGACGATATTTATGATACGCTGCTGAAGCACGCCGAGGTCCGAAGTAGACGCGCAGTAAAGCCGACTCGCAAGCATGGGTCGGCGACTAAGCGCAAAACTCGGCGGGCGCCCAAATAGAGGGGGTGGTTTATTTGGGCGCGGTTGGACGCAACTATATAAAAATGAATGATGTGCGGCCAATTGCTGAATATCATACAATACATCGTACAATAATATCATCTAATATGCATAAAATTAATAACGACCATCTGGATGCTATGCACATTATTATTAAGTGGGCCATTGAGCATATTGTGGCGTCGGCCTGGGCAACAAACAATATTGCTGGCGGACCAGACGAACTGAGAGCGCGACTGCAAGAATATTTTAACATAGCAAACGCACCGACCAAGTTTCAACTGCCATATATACACTCGACCACACGAGACGACATATGCCACGGAATAGAATACAATAAAGGCCTATACACACAGTGCGGGGGGAAATGGTACAAAAATAACTACTGCAAGAGGTGCTTCCTAGACGCCGAAAAGAGAGACGATAAAACGCCGATCTGCGGAAATATTGAACGCAGAGCCACGTACGACGTTGACAAATATGAAGATATGGCGGGAAGAACCGTGAAAAATTATGCACATATTTTAAGTCGCGGCACAGTCACCCTCAAGGACATCGCGCGCACATTAACGCGTCTAGGCGGATACGACACTTACATTGAACAAATTGAAGATAAAATGAAAATTGTGCCCAGAGGCACTCGAGGAAGGCCGAGAAAATCGGATTCTGTTGTTATCGTTGACGACGACGACTTATTTATGCAAATGCTAGAGTCGGGTAATGTGCCTGCATGAACTGGGTTGGCTAATGCAATAATGCCAATATTGCTTTATTAGAAGAAGCTCATAAGAAAACATATATTAGTATTTTCTTATGAAGTAGATGTAAATACCACGTGCAGTAAAAACAAAAAACAGTTATTATTATTTATTTAATATGTTATTACACTACACACACGTACACTTCAATGCCCTAATACACCAGGAATTCATTGAGGGCAGACATGTCATATCCTAAAGTCCCGTCATCTATATGCCCAAACCCAAAGGTTTCGTCGTTATATTCATCTCCCGTATCATCAAGCCCAGGCACGATACAGGATAGTTCAAGCATGGTGTCAATATCGCGCGATGTCGCTCCAATTGGACTGGTGCCACTGGTGGCATACACTGGGTATGTGATTGAATCCATCTTTTCTAGAACCCACCAATGGGGGTCACAGTAGATGACCCGTGCCTCTCTGGCTTGGTCGGCCACCTTATCGTGGAGGTTTCTGCTGGCTACATTCAAATACCAGCGATTGACCTGAATATATGCCCGCTGTACATATGTATTGCGATTGGCGTGACTTGTGTATGGGCACAGGCATACAGATATATCGGCGATATTCTGGTTGTTAAACACATCCACGATGTATTGCGCCGAGGTGCGCATGCTGACGCAATTGATGATCATATGTGAAATGGACATAGTTGGTCGGGTTGTTCAGTTATTGGATGGGTTGATTATTGTCGGCTGTTGGCAGGGTATTATGCATATTGACAAATGGTGTGAAAAAATTCATTTTTATTTAAATTGTCGATAAATAATCAAACATGCGCGTTCATTACAGACGCGGATGACGCGGCCGATAACATATCATCAATGTTTTACTGCACGTGGTATTTGCACCAACTTCATAAGAAAACATTTTATTATTATTATTTTATTATTATTTTATTATTTCACACTTGCATTTAGTACATATAGGTTAGCCGCGATTAATTTTCTTGGTCAAGGACAACCACTCCATTTCGGTATGTTCCAATAACAAACCCCTCGTGCGAATATACCATATTTGTTTTCTTATCAACGCAGTATGTAACCCCATCGACAATTACCTGGCTAACTAGTACGGGTTCATCATCATCTTCATCGCCATCTTCATCGGCTTCCTCATTGACCTCATTCGCGGCCTTTTCCTCTTCCTTGGCCTTCTTTACGGCTGCCTTCTCGGCTTCCTTCGCGGCCTTTTCCTCTTCCTTGGCCTCCTTCGCGGCCGCCTTCTCGGCCTCCTTCGCGGCCTTTTCTTCTTCCTTGGCCTCCTTCTTGGCTGCCTTCTCGGCTTCCTTCGCGGCCTTTTCCTCCTCCTTGGCCTTCTTCGCGGCCGCCTTTTCGGCCTCCTTCGCGGCCTTTTCCTCCTCCTTGGCCTTCTTCGCGGCCGCCTTCTCGGCCTCCTTCGCGGCCTTTTCATCATCCTCGACCTCCTTTTTGGCTGCCTTTTCGGCAGCCTTCTCGGCCTTTTCCTCTTCCTTGGCCTCCTTCTTGGCTGCCTTCTCGGCTTCCTTCTCGGCCTTTTCCTCCTCCTTGGCCTTCTTCGCTGCCGCTTTTTCGGCCTCCTTCGCGGCCTTTTCCTCCTCCTTGGCCTTCTTCGCGGCAGCTTTTTCCTCTTTTGCGGCTGTATTATCTGTCGAGACCTCATCGGCGTCTGACATCGCAATTGTAGAGATGTCAGACATATCATCGGCGTCATCGGCGTCATCGGCGCAATGCACTGCTTGTGGTTGTGGGGCAGGCAATCCGAACTCCGCAAGAGCATCAGTCTCGCAGATGGAATACTTGTCGCATAAGTGCATTACCGCGTCTCTAATAATGATATTAGAACACATCGTAAAATATTTCTTGGATTGAATAATCGAAGACATATTTGAGCAGTTTAGTCGGTTTGGTTTGGGTTGAGTGCAGTATTAAGTATTGTTGGTTGCATTTATAGTATCTGCAAATGGCCGAAAATAATTTCATTTTTATTTATAAAATGAACCATGAATGCATGCAAGCGAATTACCTAGGGATACAATGGTAGATTGTCATATGATGCGTTAGCTCATGAACAACAATAACAACAAACAACAATATATATGTATGCACGCACTAATAGCACGTGAAGCAAGCCCGCATAGCTCAGTTGGTTAGAGCATCGGTCTTATGAGCCGAAGGTCTGCGGTTCGAACCCGCATGTGAGCATTATTTTTTTTATGCACTTCATGTATGAAGTTGGTGTTATTTGACGTGGACGGAACACTGGCGGAGTCGACAATGTCGGTCTCTCAAGAAATTATAGATATGCTGCGCATTATTAATACAGACGATTGTCATTTGGGAATTGTGGGGGGAGGCGATTACGCAAAGATAGTTAGTCAACTGGGGGAGGAACACCTGCCTCTATTCAAATATATTTTTTCGGAGAATGGCCTCGTGTCGTACCGAGACCAGGAGAAATTTCATGCAAGAAATATTAGGGATGCTGTACCAGAGAGGCGTATACAGGATATAGTGAACTGTGTATTGAAATATATTGCGGAGATTGATTTGCCGTATAAGCGCGGGGGGTTCATCCGTTTTCGGAATGGAATGATGTATGTCACTCCTATGGGCGGAGATTGTTCGGCGGAGGAGCGAGCGCAATTTGTGGAGTATGACGCCACATATAATGTGCGGCGCCGAATGATTGCGGCATTAAAGGTATCTTTTCCAGATATGGATATTATACTTGGCGGAGCGATTGGCTTCGGCATTCATCCGAGGGGGTGGGATAAGTCGTATATCATGCAGTTTATATCTATTAGGGACTATGACAGCATAACGTTTTATGGGGATAGGTGTGAGCCAGACGGAAACGACTATCCCCTATATTCGAACCCAAATATTGATGGGGTGTGGGTGACGGGGCCAGAGGATACGCGGATTCGGGCGATGGCTATGCATGCATAGAATGTCACCGATAACTCGGATTATCACCGATTTCTGAGTTGGCGCGGTGCATAGATTACACAGTGCATATATGGAGTGTGTAATCAAACAAAAGAAATCGGTAGTAAATAAAGGCCGAATGACAACAGAGTGCCACCGATAAAGTTAGGTACTGTGCATCTCCTCCGCATCTCCTCCGCGCCAGTTTCTTATATATGTATTTTATATGTCAGTCAGTGCGACAGCAGTTGAAGCACAAATAAATTCTTCCGACGCACATTTGAAGAATAATGATAAGAATGATAAGAATAAGAATAAGAATAAAGAAATAGAACTAAATGAAGTCAATGCAATCGACGACCCGTTTCCCAGCGGGCCCACGATGCCTCCTATACTCACCACCCCACAAATAACCCCAATGCATGCGTTTAACCATTTCATGGGAGACGACG
>Ga0233412_10000742_pt1 | contig 18286 bp, 15 predicted proteins | sample Na_anoxic_4_MG_FD_180667 | JGI IMG/M metagenome (GOLD analysis project Ga0233412, IMG submission 180667) | Seawater microbial communities from Saanich Inlet, British Columbia, Canada - Na_anoxic_4_MG | ecosystem: Environmental > Aquatic > Marine > Inlet | place: Canada: British Columbia...
GACAAAACTGATGCTGAACTTTACGATGATAAGGCTGCACTCGTTCCAGAATTTAATCGAATAGTATGTGCGTCCTTTGGAAGACTTACTTGGGAAGGACTTACTCCTTCAATGGTTATAAAAAGTTACTATGGATCAGATGAGATATCAATCTTAGATGGAATAGAAAATGTAGCGAGCAAATTTACAAAATATAAAATGACTGGACACAATATCAAGAGATTTGATATTCCAGTTATGTGTAAACGACTCCTTATAAATGGATATAAACTTCCACCGTACTTACAAGTACATAATAAGAAGCCTTGGGAAATGCCATTTATTGATACATCTGATGCATGGAGTTTTGGAGCTTGGCAAGAAGGCTTCGCTTCTCTTGAATTAATAATGACTTCACTTGGACTTGATTCTCCAAAAGACGATATACGCGGTGAAGATGTAAGTGGTGTATTTTGGGATAACCAAGAATATACACGAATTGCAAAATATTGCGAAAAAGACGTTTATGCATTAGCGCAAGCACTACTTAAAATGTCAGGTCTGAATACGATGGATGGATTCGAAAGTCAACTTTAAATAGAGTATAAAAATAAAACTAAATTATGAAAAATTTATTAGAATGTACAATCGATCAATTAATCAATGAAAATAATTTCAAAGAAGATGATACAAGTATTACCTTCAAGTTAGGAGATTTTATACATGTTACCAATAAAAAATATCCAACTGAACTAATATTCAAATATGATATAATAGGGGAAATTATAAAAGATATAATGGTTGTAAAATATGCTAGATAAATTAGAATACTATACTTGTGAAAAACATGGAACTAACAAAGCTTGGGTACAAACATGTAAATCTAAAAAGAAAGATGGAACTATCTCAGAACGTACATACGTTAGATGTGTAAAGTGTCAATCTGAAAAGGTAGTAAAATCTCATAAGAAAAATCCAAGTTCAATTAGAAAAGCTAGGGCAAAATGGGAATCAGTTCCTGCAAATAAAGAAAAGACAATAATTCAGCAACGTAAGTATTATCAAAGTAAGATTGGAAGAGAAACTAGACTACAATATTATAAAAATAATAGAGAAAAGATATTAAATCAAGCAAAAAAGTGGAGAGATAACAACCTCGAAAAAATAAAAGCTCGGAGTAAAGAGTACTATGAAAATAACAGAGATACCCGAATACACGCATCTTCTACATGGTATTATAACAATAGAGAAAAAATGTTAGAATATCAAAAAAAGTATAGAGAAGATAATAAAGAACAATTAAGTTCTAAAGCAAAAGAAAGATATGCTAGAAAAACTAGACTACTTTAAGGATCCAAACTTTAAGTTTGATCCAGTCTCCCACTCATATACCTATGTTAATCCTGACACAGGCAAACCTGTTCAAATATTTGAGTCGGTTTCCGGATTTTTAAGTCAATTCAAAAAACCGTTTGATTCAGATCGAATTGCAGGATATGTTGCTAAATCTAGAAAGACATCTAAAGAGGTAGTTTTAGCAGAATGGAAAGCTACAGCGAAAGAGGGAACTGATACTGGTACCTATGTTCATGAATGGATTGAAGATTGGTATAATGGTAAGAATCCAGATATTCCTATTGTTAATGAAGTAGATGAATTCTTCTCTGATCCTGGATTATCTGAACCTTTTAATCTTGAAAAGCGGGCACTAGACAGAATTCATAAATTCTTAAAACTTCACGAAGATAGATTATATAAGCTAGAAGCTAAACATCAGGAACTTAGAATATTTTCAAGAAAATGGGGAATCGCTGGAACATTAGATGTTCTATTTTTTTTAGATCCATTCTTCTACGTTGGAGATTGGAAGACTAACAAGAAGTGGACTGATGATGATCATAAAGATGGAAGAAGACAAAAGATGCTTTACCCATTTGAAGATTTATGGGATAATAGTTTAAATGGATATTCACTCCAGATTAGTATGTATCGATTAATGTTAGAAGAAGCAGGATTCGAAACTGAAGGTGGATTCCTAGTTTGGTTAGGTCCCGCTGAGCCAAAAGTAGTCAAGTGTTTAGATCTTAGGGATCGCTTACGTGAGTTTTTAGATAAAAATAATTTTGTATCTTAAAACTAAACAGATTACTCTTGTATAATACAATATAAAAAATTAATTAATATGAATCCAAGACATATAACATTTTCGAATGAATCAAGAAACAAACTAAAAAGAGGAGTAGATCAGCTTGCGAACTCAGTTAAGGTAACGCTAGGACCTAAAGGTAGAAACGTTGTACTTGGAAGAGCTAATCACTATGCTATTACTAAGGATGGAGTGTCCGTAGCAAGAGAGATCTTTCTTAATGATCCAGTTGAAAACTTAGGAGCTCAGATGGTTAAACAGGTTGCATCTAATGTGGCCATGTCAGCGGGTGATGGAACTACAACAGCTACTGTATTGGCTCAATCAGTGTTAACACATGGACTCCAGATGATTGAAGCAGGATTTGACCCAATGGCTATTAAGTCAGGAATCGATAAAACCTTAGAAAAAATAAAGGAAAATATCGTATCTCATGCTGTAAAACTGGAAGGAATAGAGCAAATTGAACAGGTTGCAACTATATCTGCAAATGGTGATGAAACTATCGGATCAATGATAGCAAAAGCAATGGATGAAGTAGGATTTGACGGAGTAATTACTATCGATAATTCTGCAACTCACGAGACGCACTTAGAGTTAATGACTGGGATGCAATTCTTTTCAGGATATCTTTCTCCGTATTTTGTCAACAATATGGCAAAATTAGAGGCCCACTTAGATAATCCAATCATATTTATATATGATGGAAAAATTAAAGGTCTTAAGGGATTAGTTCATATACTTGAACATTCAAATACAACACAGCGACCTATCCTTATTATAGCTAATGGAATCGAAGGAGATGCGCTTCAAGCATTAATAATGAATAAAGCAAATGGAGTTATCGACGTATGCGCGGTAAATTCACCAGGATATGGACATGTTAAATCTGAAGCCCTAAAAGATATTGGCGCAGTTTTAGGAGCCAACGTTTTAAATGAAGCAGAAGGACAGGATATTGCAAACTTAGATCCAACTAAAATTGCAAACATAGTAGGATCAGCAGAACGTATCACGGTATCTTCAAATGAGACTACTATAATTAATGGTGGAGGATCTAATGAAGTGGTAGCTGCTAGAATTGAAGAAATAAAAGCACAAATTGCAAATCAAACTAACGAATCTGAAATCCTTCTATTAAAAGAAAGATTATCAAAGTTAGAAGGTGGAGTTGCTATCCTTAAAATAGGAGCTTACACAGATGTAGAATTAAAAGAAAAACGAGATAGAGTTGATGATGCTCTTCAAGCGACTAAGGCTGCTACTGAGGAAGGAATTTTACCAGGAGGTGGAATTGCTTTATACAGAGCGTCAGCTGAACTTGAAATGAATCCAGATACTTCTCTATCTGAACAAGAACAGATCGGAGCAAACATATTAATATCAGCTTGTCGAGAGCCATTTAATATGATACTTGCAAATGCCGGTAAAAACGCTGAGGTCATCGCTAATGGCTTAACAGATGAGTACAACAATGGTTTCGATTCTCGAAGCAATTCATATGTCGATATGGTTGCAGAAGGTATTATTGATCCGGCCAAGGTTACAAGATCGGCCATTGAAAATGCAGCATCTATATCGGGACTGATGTTAACCACTGAATGTGTGTTAATGGAGGAACCGTCAGCAAATAAAGAAGGCTAAGAAATTACCTCTTTATCTTTTCTCACCAAAAGGCCCTCTTCACGAGGGCCTTTTGCGTTAAAATAAATAAAAATAAAAAGTGGCTAATCTTTTAGATCAATTAATAAACGAGATTGCGGTTTTATCTGGACTTACTACTGAGGAAGTAACTACTAATTTTACACAAGAGCAATTGGAACATTTACTCCAAGTATCTCAGTGTATAGAAGAAGAATCAGTTGGGCCTATTGCTACTAATTTAGAAGACCTTTCTTGTAAAGACGATGGTGCACCATCTGATCTAGTAAATAATATTCGCCAGAATGGTGGAGATTTTGCTGCTCAGTTCGCAGATGCTCAAAAATCAGACTTCAAAGACAAGGAAAAGGAACCTCCATTTGACGGAAGTGAATGTATTGAATCAGTAGAGGTAGTAAATGCAGAAATAAAAAAAGACATTGATGATAATACTGAACACAATATACTTCTCAGTAAATTATACGAATTACAAGATAATCTAAAACCGCTTGAATTTTATTACTTAGAGCGCTCCAGATATATGGCAGTTATACTTGGAGAATTTGCTCCAATCCTTAAAGAGATGAAACGTCTAAGGGATGAGATTAATGGTTATACCGATGATATCGAAACAAGCCTCACAACAATATCCGATAATAAAATTAGTGGAATTATTCAGAACCAAACCACACATGATAATGCCACTGATGAAATCGCCAGACTAACCGGACTTATTGCCGATGCTGAAATATTATTTAATGATCAAGAAACACTAAGAAGTGGAACAGAACAAAACTATCCATTAATGACAAATGGTATAATCAATGGATACGCAGATGGCAACAATGGAATTGCCGAGAAAGCAGCATTAATAGTTGAAGTTAAAAGTGTAATTTCTAATTCTATAATAAACAGCATAGAAGACGGACTAGATGATTATTCTGAATATATAACTATTGATATATCATCTCCCTCTGGATCTTACTCTAATATTTTACAAAATCCAATAGTAGGATTTAAATTGCAATTCCAAGATCTAATATCAATGCAATTAGATAAAGAACATTTTGATATAGAATCAGGAGATAAATTTGTATACAAAGAAACTTATCTAATCAAAGATAATCCACTGCTATTAAAAAATACATTTTTCCAAAGTGGTCCAGGATATATCATAAGCCACATAGCTGGAAATGAAGATGCGGATAGCAAAGGAGCATTATATACAAAATATTATAACCTACTAAATGATCCGACTAATAATTTCTTCTCATTAGAAGAGCGGGGTTTAACTTCAAGCATCGGATTACTTGACCCTAAACTAGTAGGACAAGATGCGATAACTAAAAAAGAAAAGGAGACTGATTATTTTATACAAAATATGGACGCGATGGCTAATTTCTATAAAAACTTTGATACAACATGGGAAGCCAGACAAAAACAGGTAAGAGCCAAAATAGTATCTGAAAATTTATCCGTTTCTAAAAATTCACTTGAATTAGTCGCAAGACATGACGTCCAATTACTATTATCACTTGGACGAGTAAATATATATTCTGGAAGTGATGGATATTCAGTTACCGCAGATGATGGAACGACCTCAACGGTCGGAATCGGAATGTTAGAAGGAGCACAAACCGCAATAACAGCGGTTAGTAATGCAAACAATGTATTTGCTGAAAGATTACTAGATTTACAAGAGGAAATTACAAGAATTGAAACAATAAAAAAGGAAACTAAACCTACTCCTGAAAAGATAAAAGCCAGATTAAAGGAGGAAAATTCTAAATGTTTCGATGATATACCTGATGATCTAGAAGGAGAAGCTGCATGCTCAGATGTTAAATCCGTACTGGGATCTGATCCTTTCTTTGAAAGTCTAGACGGAATAGATCCAAACCTTCCTAATTTTAGCCAAGGATGTTATTGGAGAGAATTCGCAAAGCTCGCAACAATTCAAGGATTATTCCCAATGGTTAATAGCGTGAATGAATTTAGATACTGGCCAGTCGGCTTGGTTATTCCATCCCCGAGTGGACTTATCAAAATACCATTACCTCAAATATGGATACCGCTAATTACCATATCTACTCCACTTGGAATTCTTGTAATATTCTTAAATATAAACGGTATATTCATATCACCTGTTGTATTCTTTATGTCTTCCTCGGGTTATAAACAGCACCTTGTAACAATACGTGGATCATCCGAAAAGTTCGGTAGCGATAAAGAAGATGAACTTATCAAGCCGCTAATTCAAATCCCGCTCGCTGCACAATCTGCAATAGATAAAGCCCAAGCAGGATCGCTTAAACCTGAAGATAATTATACCGAAGAAGAAGCTGCGAAAGTTAGTATACTTAAGGGTAAAGAAGCAGATGCCAAAGAGGCAGGAGATACCGTTAGAGAATATAAAGCTAAGAAAGAAGCAGTAGACATGGCAACTCAAGCAGTCGATCGTGTAAAGCCAGAAACTACTAAAATGGCAGAAGCTGCTGATAAAGGAGAAGAAGTAGGAGAGATGGTAGAAGATGTTAAGAAGAAAGTATTCAAAACAATGGACGACCTTGGTAAACCTGCACTTGGTAAAATTGATAAACTAAAAGCTAAAGCAGCCGAACGGTCTGCTTCCCTACGGGCAGAAAAGAAAACAGCAATGGCATCAAATGATAAAGCTAGAGTTAAAGAAATAAACAAGGAACTTAAATCGGATGGGCTAGATTTAGAGGAAAAGAAATCCGCATATATTGAGGATCTTTTAAACTACTTCGATAATATCACATTCCCTAAAATAGTGCTTCCCAAGGAAACCGATAAAATAGATCCTAAGCCTGAATCAACCGATGAGTCAAAGGATAAAGCTACCGAAATGTCAAGCAGTCATGATAAGGAATTCGTATCCGACCAACTCGCAACAGTTAAAAATATGATAGCAGTTGCTATTGCTAAACATAAAAAGGATTTAGAAGAAGCTATCCCATCTGGTACATACAATGTAAATGATGATCTTGATAAAGTTAAAGGATTCATGAAAGACATGGTGGATTCAATTAAGGATAAAGCCAAAGGAGCAGGATCCAATCCGGTCGATCCAGCGAGTGCTACTAAACAACTAAAGGAAGCAGATGATAATCGAAAGGAACAGACTAATCCCGAAGATAAGGAAGCATCTGAAAAAAGATACGAAGGAGTACAGGAGAGCCTGTCTAAGAAAATGGAATCTGCTCGAACTAAACAGACATTATCTATTACTCCTGGTATAATATCCGCTCTATCAGGAGTATCTATATCATTTGATCCATTTGCCAAATGTTGCCCATCTGATACTTTCTCAATTGGATTTCCACTTCCGCCGGATGTTAATATAGCAGTTAATGGAGGATCGTCACTTGTAAAAGGAGTAATTGACGGAATGTCAGCCGGATCCTTAAAATCAGTATTTGGTGGTAAAAATAATGTTAATGCTAAAGATATTAGACTCGGAGTCTTAGGTATATCTAAATCGGCTATCCCAGATTCCATGTCAATTCCTAAGCCTGAACTAAATTTATCATCCGCAACTGAAATGTTTAGTGGAATACTAGGAGGAATGTCTATGCCACAAGCATCGTTTCCTACTGCATTATCATTATCTCAATTGAATGCTAAAATAAATGTAGATCTTTCTATCGTGAAAGAACCTATTAAAAATGCACTATCTACGTATTTACAAAATAACCTAGAAGCTAAGAACGCTCAAAGTTTAGAAACAGATTTTATATACACTAGCCCGAACGATATAAAAGCATTCATGAAGAAGTTCATAGAATCAATGACTGGTGAAATTGAAGGTAAATTAACTTCTTATTACGATATCATCAATGCTGCAGGAATTAAAAATGCAAATGGTATGGATTTAAATGTACTAGAAGCCGCGGTATTTAATGTACCTCCATTTGGAACAATCGCTAAAACTAAGTTCATAGTAAAAGGTAAACTTAAATTCGCAAAAACTAAATCTGAATCTCAATGGATTATAAGTGAGGATGCTTTGAAAATAGCATCTGGTCTTCTTAAAACCGCACTTACTCCTATTGTATCAAACCCAGTAGCGGGGTTACTAGTAGCAGGAGCTGGCGCAGTTGATCAAATTGATATCATCCGAAAAATACATCCAATTTTAAGCGCAGATGATATCCCACCATGGGAACGGTTAACCATGAAGAACGTTTTGTTCTTAATCTTCTTAGATCAGTTTTGTTCAGTTGGAGCCGATCAGGTTGGTTTTTTTAGGCAATATTTGTAATATTTCAAAAACTTTATAAAACATAGGAGTATAAGTCTATATAAAATATTTAATATGAACATACAAAATAACACACCTCAATCAGAATTAGACGAGTTATTTAGAGACAACTCTAAATATAACACTAGTATCAATCTACTACAAGATGATATAGATTCAGACATGAAGGTTTATTGTAAAGAACCATATGCACAGGAACTATACGATGCAATGAATAAACATTCATCTGACACGGGAATGGACCTGTATGCGTGTAAAGATCTAGACATTGGAACTATATACAGCGTTAAAGCGGTTCAAATTGATTTTGACGATAAATCAATAAGAGCAGAGGAAGTTAATTCAAGCGTTGAAATAGTAATTCCATTCTCAGAGTTTGCATCTTCACTCGAGGACTTAACCAAAGGAGAAGGAACTGAATTCTCAACTATGTTAATTAGACAAGATAGAACAGGATCTTTTATAGGATCTGAAAAACAATGTGTATCTATTAACTATAAGAAAGAAATAGTAGCTCATCTTGAAAATAAAACTTGGTTCGAAGTTAGTATCAAGAAACTTATCAAAGGCGGGTATGTTGCAATGTATAAAGATACAGTTGAATGCTTTATTCCAGGATCTCACGCTGGAGCTAACGTAATTAGGGACTTCTCTACTTTACTTGGAACAACTACGAATGTAATGGTTGATAATTACGATCAATCGAACGATCTATTCATCTTGTCTTACAAGAAATACATTCAAAAATCTATGCCACTTATGATTAGCGAACTTAAGTTCGGTCATAAATATACTGGAACCTTAACGAACAAGCCACTTGATTTTGGAGCATTTGTAGAGTTTGAAGGATATTTCACTGGTCTAATTCACTCTTCTGAGTTTGAGGACTACGCTGAAATCAAACGAACCATGACAGCAGGAGATGAAATCGAGTTCTATATCAAGAACGTTACGAAGAAAGGTTCTCAATTCAGAATCGTATGTACTTTAAACGAAGACACCATCGATCGTGAAAAGAAAAGATGGGACGATCTTAGAACAAGGACCGAAGGAGAAAGCTTCGAATATGATGTAGATTCTAATAACAACTCGATCAAGATCTATATCGATGGAGAATCTTATGATGTTACTATGAGAAGAAAAGATCTTCAGAGAAATTTAGATATTTATCCTAAGGTAAAAGTATCCAAGGTTGATCCAATCAACAAAAGTTTGAAATTTGAATTTGTAGAATCAGAATAATTTAAATTTATTTAGTATAAAATCTTAACCGATTAATAAATAAATTAAATGCAAGAACTACACTTACAAATATCAACATCTAACATTAAAACTTATTAAATTACCTGCCGCCTTCATTAGCGGCAGTGTAGTCTAACACCAATTGTAAAATAAATATTATGAAAATTTTAAGAATTAGAGATGTAAAGATGCCAACACGCGGAACAGAAGGTTCTGCAGGCATAGATTTATTCATTCCGACTGATTTTGTGGAAAAAACCCTTAGTCCGGGAGAATCTGTTTTTATTCCAGCGGGGTTAAAAGTTAAAGTTCCTAATGGTCACGCGCTAATCGCTATGAATAAGTCAGGAGTGGCAGCTAAGAGATCACTTTTAGTTGGAGCATGTGTGATTGATGAAGATTACCAAGGAGAGATACATATAGACCTTAAGAATGTTGGAACCGAATCACAGACGTTGCATGCAGGGGATAAGATTACACAAGTCTTATGCATACCTGTCACTTATACTTCAGTTGAAGAGGGTGAATCTGAGAGTGATTTATTTGGCGATGTAGTTACCGAAAGAGGTGAAGGTGGATTTGGTTCTACCGGAACGAAATAAAATAATCATTTATAATGGAATTAACATTAGAAACAATAAAGGAGAAGACTATGGCAACTTACACACGAGAAGAAGTACTTAAATCAGCTTTAGAATATTTCAAAGGCGACGAACTTGCATCTACTGTTTGGGTAAATAAGTATGCACTCAAGGATTCAGACGGGAATTTATACGAACGCACGCCTGCTGATATGCACGATAGAATATCAGATGAAATTTATAGAATTGAAAAGAAGTATAAAAATCCAATGTCAAGGGAATTAATATATTCGTTAATTGACGGATTTAAATACATAATTCCACAAGGATCTCCTATGAGCGGTATTGGAAATAACTTCCAAACTGTATCTTTATCTAATTGTTTTGTTATAGGAGAATCAGGTCCTTCTGATTCATATGGAGCTATTTTAAAACTCGATCAAGAGCAGGTTCAATTAATGAAACGTAGAGGCGGAGTAGGACATACGCTAGAGGCAATACGACCCAAGGGAAGTAGAGTTAATAATTCAGCTTTGACTTCTACTGGAGTTGTGCCGTTTATGGAACGATATTCTAATTCAACTAGGGAAGTTGCTCAAGATGGACGAAGAGGAGCATTGATGCTTTCAATGTCAATAAAACATCCAGATTCAGAAGCATTTATCGATGCTAAATTAGATGGCACTAAGGTTACTGGAGCAAATGTCTCAATTAAAGCACATGATGATTTTATGAAAGCTGTTACTGGAGATGGTAAATACATACAACAATGGCCAGTAGATTCAAACGATCCTACTATTACTAAGGAAGTAGATGCACATCGTATTTGGAATAAGGTTATTGCTAATAACTGGAAATCAGCAGAACCTGGAGTTTTATTCTGGGATCAAATCATTAGAGAATCTCTTCCAGATAGATATGCTGACTTAGGATATAAAACAGTATCAACTAACCCATGTATTATTGGATCTACTTTAATTGCAACTGCTGATGGAAGAAATGCAGTATCAATTGAGCAACTTACTAAAGAGGGTAAAGATGTCCAATTATACTCAACTGATACTAATACAGGACAGATTCAAATAAAAACTGGAAGAAATCCTAGAAAAACCGGAGCTAATAAAGAGGTATGGAAATTAACACTAGATGATGGAAGTCAACTAATTGCGACTCCTGATCATAAGATATTAACTAAAGACTTAGAATACGTTAATCTTAAAGATCTTACTCCGGGTCAATCTATATCACCTTTCAATTCATTTGAATCTAATAAATATAGACAAATTGCAAATATAGGAGCTAAAATGTCAGGTGGAAGATTTGCAAATAGACGTCAATATAGAGAGATTTATAGATTTAATAATGGAGACATAGATTCTAAGAAATATGCAATACATCATGCTGATTTTAATAATAAAAATGATTCAAATGATAACTTAGAAAAAATGTTACATGAAGATCATAGAAGATTGCATGCCGACTTAATAATGGGATCAAATAATCCATATCATAAAATGACAGATGAGCAAAAATTTAATTTTGCATCTCATCCTGGAGAATCCAATCCTAAATACTCAGGTTTTACTAATTCTGAAATATTAGATCATGGTAAAATATTATTTGATAAAGAAGGGAAGATAACTAAGAGGTTATGGATGGTTTATGCAAAGGAACATAAACTTCCCCAAGACTTAGCTAATGATTTTAGATTTGGTAATTTTTCAAATTTCAAAAATCAAGTCGCATCTAACCATAAAGTTATATCTGTTGAATTTCACGGATACGATGATGTTTATAATATAACGGTTGATGATAATCACAATTATAATGTCATAACTTCAAATGAAGATGATAACTTTGTAACTTCATCAGGTATAACAATTAAAAATTGTGGAGAAATTCCATTATGTCCAGATGATTCATGTAGATTATTAGCTGTGAATTTACTTTCATATGTTACTGATCCATTTACACCTCAAGCTAAATTCGATTTCGTTAAATTTAAAGAGCATGCAAATTACGCATTAAGAATGATGGATGACATCGTCGATTTAGAGGTTGAAAAGATTAATGGTATTCTAAATAAACTTAAAAGTGATCCAGAAGCTCAAACTACTAAAAGAGTTGAAATAGAATTATGGACTAGAATCCAAAAGAAATGTAAAGAAGGTAGAAGAACTGGAGTAGGTATTACTGCAGAAGGAGATATGTTAGCTGCATTAGGTTTAAGATATGGAACTACTAAAGCTACCGATTTTGCAGAAGAAGTACATAAAACATATGCACTTGAAGTATTTAGATCTTCTTGTGAATTAGCAAAAGAACGTGGAGCTTTCACAATATGGGATCCAACTAGAGAACAGGATCATCCTTTCTTAAATAGAATTAAAGAAGCAGATCCTAAGTTATACGCTGACCTGATGAAATACGGTCGTCGTAATATTGCTTTATTAACTATCGCACCAACTGGAACTGTATCTCTAATGGCCCAAACTTCGTCAGGAGTTGAGAATGTATTCTTAGTTGCATACAGACGTAGAAAGAAAGTTAATCCAAATGATGAAGGTACTAGCGCCGTATTTGTTGATGATGTAGGAGATCACTGGGAAGAATATAACGTATATCACCATGCATTCAAGACGTGGATTGAAATAACAGGTCATAAATTCCTATCTGATGAGGATAAGAATACTCCACTTGAAGAACTAAGCGATGAAACTGTTACAATGCTTGTAACTAAATCACCTTATTATAAAGCTACATCAGATGCAGTTGATTGGGTTGAAAAAGTAAGAATGCAAGGTAGAATTCAGAAATGGGTAGATCATTCTATATCAGTAACTGTTAACTTACCTGAAGATGCTACTGAAGAAATGGTAAACAAGGTTTATGTTACCGCTTGGAAAGAAGGATGCAAAGGATGTACTATTTATAGAGACGGATCTAGATCTGGAGTTCTTATTTCGAAAGAAGAAAAAGTAAAAGAAGAATTATTCAAAGAATCAAATGCACCAAAGCGGCCTAAAGAATTACAATGTGCAGTAATGTCATTTCAAAACAAAGGAGAAAAATGGGTTGGACTTATAGGATTACTTAATGATCGACCTTATGAAATATTCACAGGCGCTCATGAGAACTTTCCAATACCAAGTTATGTAGAAATCGGAAGTATTAGACGGACTAAAGGTGAAGATGGATTATCTAATTATGATTTCTTATATCAAGATAAACTAGGCAACGATGTTACAATCCCAAGTTTAAATCATGCATTTGATGATAAGTTTTACGACTTAGCTAAGACGTTCTCAGCTATTCTTAGACATGGAATGCCAATACCTTATGTAGTTGATTTAATAGACGGATTAAACCTTGATGGTGATCTAATCACAACATGGAAAGCAGGAGTTAAGCGTATGCTTAAGAAATTTGTAAAGGATGGAACTACTCAAAGCGGTAAAACGTGTAACGAATGTGGATCTGAATCCTTAGAATACAAAGAAGGATGCCTCACGTGTATGAGCTGTGGAAATTCTAAATGCGGTTCTTAAAATGGATAATAAAATAATGCCTATAGTAAGAAAAGTTATGAATGAATTAGGAGATTCTAATATAGTCGCGACTCGTAAATCACCTGATCCTCGTATGATAACTCATAATGGTGAAATTGTTGGTGTATATAATGAAGATAAAAGTATTGAATGGTTTGATACAGTAGAAGCAAAAGAAGCAAAGCTAATATTAGAAAAGAAATGAGACAAGACGACTGGATAACACTTCTATATTACGAACAATACATATGGAAACAAGGAAAAAGGGTTTGAGGCCGTTGATTACACCAGCAACTCTGAACCTTCACAGGTGACAGACCAACGAGTAATTTCAGAGGAGCGCTGTTAGTTTCAACTTCCATATATAAAAGCCCCCTCTTTGGGGGCTTTTTCTATGATAAATAATAAAAAAGAATTTAAGATGATTCAAAAGTTAAAACATTTAAAATACTTTTCAAATTATATATCTGAACAGGAATTCGGAGAAGGAATGGACCCTGCCGGCGGTGAAATAGCCCAAGCTGCACCAACTGATCCAGTCTACTCATTTATATTTATTGATAAGAAATCTGAAGGAGAACATAAATATCCAGACGGAAGCTCATCTAAACGATTCGATACATATTCTGTTACAAAATCAGAATTAAACAAATGGTTAGAGACACATGTTACATCAGGATTGAGTGGAGTAACTTCTGATAACGCAGCAGTAGTTAAAAGAAAGGCAATTGCAGAATATATCTCAGGATTAAAAAGTGCAATTGCACCAGGCGATAAAGACCTAGTTGTGAAATTCAAAGCTTCTGTGACTACAGAAACGATTGGAAAACAAGAACCTAAAACAGAAGTAACATTCTCACCTAAGAATAATTCACCTACTACTGATATAGTTGAGGTTACATTTATAACAGTAGGCTAATGGTAAAATCATTCTACGAATATATTAACGAAGATGCGTCTGGAAACTCAAATGTTTCTGGTTATGCTGATGATATAATTAATGTTATACGAAAAGTTAGTATAACTAATGAATATGAAGAATCTCGTGAACTTGAATATAAAGATGACGATTCATTTGATTTAATAGTACAAGTTAAAAAAGAGACTGATCCAAATTTTGAGACTGATTCTCACTTCTCTGATTTACCATGGGAAGAAATAAACTTCAAAGATTACGGGTTTGCTATGGATGCAAATACAAATATCAATAAAGGAGATAATATGATTCCTGAAATAACTTTCACATTTATAATTAATCCAGATAGGGAACCTAAATTATATGATGAACTTAAATTTAAATTGATAGATATTGTAACTCATGAATTAAATCATACAAATCAAGTAGGATGGAATAGAGAACCATTTAAAGTTAGACCAACATCAGGAAAAGTTAGAGATTCAATCAATGGTAGTTTTGATTACTTTCAATTAGTAGATGAAATTGAATCTATGATAGCTGGAATGTATGCAAGATCTCAAGCAGAAGAGGTTCCTCTTGATAAAATAATTGATAATTACCTAACTCCGTTCTTAAAGGACAATCAATTAACGCAGCATGAATACGACTATATATTTAAATTATGGTTAAGACATGCCCTAGAAAACTACCCCGACTCACAATTATCATCCTCACGTCCTAATGTGAAGAAAATAATTGATTCTATTTAAAACCTTATCTTAATTATTCGTATAATATTCTAAAATAATTTATATTATGAACAGTTTTGACAAATTTAAAGAAACAGTAGAAGAAGCAAAAGCTTCAATCTTCTCAGAAATAGATGCTGAACTATCAGCACTAGAGGAAAATGGTGATGTAGAAAAATTCTACGACAAAGGCGTAAAAAGTGCAGGTGGTAGATTAAGAAAAGGATTACAAAATATTAGAAAAGCAATCCACAACCCAACTAACGCTAAAACGATGGCTACTATCAAAGATGGCGCTAAGGAACTTAGAGAAGAAATCTCTGGAAAGTAATTTACAATAATGGGATTATTGAGGCTCACTCAACTTCCGTTCTATTTTAACACTAATTTTAAAAAAGATAACTGAAAGGTTATCTTTTTTTTATCATAAAACTTAAAACCTTTACCTACTAACAAGTATAATATATTGATAAAATAATTTATCGAAAACTAAAAAACTAATAATTATCATGAGTGACTTTTTTGATTTACCGGATGACAGCTTCGTAAAGAAGAATACATCTGACCGAAAGACGGATTCGAACATTTACAACCCGGATCCAAATGCATTTAATGGATCATATAAATCTGTATTCAGATTTGTACCGTATATCCACGACAAAACAATGAGCAAGTTTACTAAGTATTCTGCTAAGTTCTGGAATCCCTTAACTAAGGAAGCCCTTTACGTAGATTGCCCTTCCAACGTTGGAAAGCCTTCTATCTTATGGGATATAGAACGAGTAATTAAAGGCCTTGAAAAAGAAGAGCCAGAATTACACAAAAAATTGAAAGATTCCTTTTCAAGATGGCATTCAAACTGGTCTCCAGTTTACATCAAGAAAGATCCACAGCGACCAGAATTAGAGGGACAGATTAAGTTCTTTAAATTCTCTTCTCAAATTAACACAATTATTGATGGACAGATTAATCCTGAAGAAAACGAGTTAGTTGCACCAAAACCATCCATTAATCCGTATCACTTACTTAAAGGTAAAGATTTCTTATGTGTAGTAGGTAAAAAGACTAAAGTATTTAGAGATTGGTCAAAATGTGAATTCATGGATGACGTTACTCCATTAGTATTCAAAGTAGGAGACAAGCAAGTAGCCGTTGAAAACAGTGAAAACTCTATCAAATTAGTTCAAGAATTCTTGACTAAGAATACTCCTAAATTAGATGAGTACTTCCACAGAGCATGGACACCTGAACAGTTTGATAAAGTAGCAGAAGCTATTGTATCTACGATTACTCCACGTCCTGTCCTTAATATGGTTCTTGATAGAACTAAAGATTCGGACATGAAAGCTGCAATTTTAGCAAAACTAGACGGAGGATCTGCTCCAAATGTACCGGCTGCAAACTTAATCGACGAATCGGTTGAATTTAAATCTGAACCGGTTGCACCTGCTCCAACTGTTAAGACACATGTAAATAATGAAGATCCATTAGAGCCGGTTAGTGCAAGTGGACAAGCAACGGAGGAGAAAGACGAGTACGACGCGTTGTTCGACGACATGTAATAAATAATAAAAAAATAATTTATAATTATGAAAAAGCAAAAAACAACAAAAGAAGTAACTGCTACAGAAGTAGTTGATGCTCCAACCGCAACGCAAACTGCAACAGCTGATGAAAGCCGAAATGTTTTGTTAGGAACTATTTCTTATACAAATGAGGAAGATTACGAATCTTTCTTATCTAAGATGGATACTAATCAAGCTTTATTTGTACTTATAGCTAATGCTAACTATGGTCAGTCTAAAGGGTTATTAAATCTTGATGAGTCTGAATTAGTTGCAAAAGCAATTAAGACAATAAAGAAATCTGCAACACCTCCTACTAATTCATAAATGAAATGGACTTCGTTGTAGATGGAAATGCCTATTTAAATGTAGCGATTAGCGTAGCACGATCAATGGTCTTTAAGGATAAGTCTTTAGGGAACAAGTATTATGTTGATGATGTATTTAATGAAGGTGGACACATCCTAAAAGAACAAGTTAAAATCCAATTTAGAAATTTTTGTTTAAATTATTTCAACTCACTAATAGCACCCGTCGGATCTAATATCTCTCGGGTGCATTTAGCATTTGATTCTAGGAGTTGGAGAAAAGACTTCATTGTGAAATTCTTTGAAAGCGGTACCCTTGGAGATTCAACTGCATCTCCTGATGAATTTAAATATAAAGGTAACCGTAAACGAGATCCTCATATGTATCTATTCTTTGATTATTTCCAAAAAGAAATAGTCCCTCACTTAGTTGAAAAATGTGGAGTTAATTACTACAGAATACAAGGAACTGAAGGAGATGATATTCTTGCATATCTATGTGAGATACTAAATACTGATATTTTAATATACACAGTAGATGGCGATATCCAACAGTTAACTTATTCTGCGGGCAAAAATGTTATTGTCATTTATCCTAAGCAACAACGTAAGCATAAGAAATTATGTATACCGGCTGACTTCAACCCGGACTTTGCGGAAGATGAAGAGGATAATTTCTTTTCTTTAAATGAATCTCATGTAGCTACCCCTACTATTACTAAAACTATCTCAGTTCTTAAAGACCGAGATTATGTTGAATATGTAATAGATCCAGTTCTTGAGATTTTCACTAAAATATTTAGAGGAGATAAGAAAGACAATATACCTAAAATGGACAAAATGACTCCAATTAAAACCATGAAACTAATCGATATGATTAGAGAAGATTATGGAAATTCATCAATTGATCTTTTAGATGATTTAAACGAAACCTTTATCAACTATGTAGTTAAAAATATAAGTATACTCAATAAAGTAAACGATATAGATAAATTAAAGGACACCAGGAAACACTTCTTATTTAACTCTAGGATCATTAGACTTTCGTCTAAGATGTTCCCTAAGTCAATCCAGAATATCCTGAGTGAGAGTATTAAACCCTCTGATTTTACTAAATTTAGATTTAAGAGTTTTACCAACTTAAAAAATAACCCATCATTGATATGAAACCGTTATACGAAAGAGTGCTAATTAGGCCAAACGAAAAAGACACAACCACTGAAGGTGGAATTATGCTACCAGCGGCAGCAGTAAAGAGACCTAATATCGGAATTGTCGTAGCTTGTGGTGATGGAACTCACCATAATGACATGGTAGTTAAACCTGGAGATATTGTATTATGCA
>Ga0233412_10000743_pt1 | contig 18281 bp, 24 predicted proteins | sample Na_anoxic_4_MG_FD_180667 | JGI IMG/M metagenome (GOLD analysis project Ga0233412, IMG submission 180667) | Seawater microbial communities from Saanich Inlet, British Columbia, Canada - Na_anoxic_4_MG | ecosystem: Environmental > Aquatic > Marine > Inlet | place: Canada: British Columbia...
TTAGACAGGTCGATTACGATGGAAATGAAGAGGAGTTTAGTGTCATTAATATCAACGTTCCTATAAAAACTCAACAATCACTAAATTACGTTTACTTTAACCCACTTGGACAACTAGGTGGGCAACAGCTTAAAAAACAAATCAAATGAAAAAATTATTAATTATATTAATGTTCTTACCATTATTTACAATGGGGCAAATGTCCAAAGAAGAACTTCCGGACAACCTTTATAATGTGAATCTACACCTTCAACAAAAACCAACTTATAAACAAATGGATGTCCATTCAGGATATGCATTAATAATGGGTGGTGCGTTATTTACCATACTAGGTGTCGCAACACCAAACGAAGGTGAATTTGTAAACGGAAAATACCAACAACGACCAATCTACAAACAACCATCACATTTATTGGCTGTAATAACAGGAAGTACCTTAATATTAACGGGAATTGTTGTCACAATTGGACAATAATCAAATAAATATGAGTGATTTAGAAGTTATATTATGGAAATTATGTGATTTATCTAAAGAAGAATTAATCAAAATAAAAGAAGATATTGAAAATATATTAAACCAAAACGAAGATGAGAGATAAGATAATAAAAGTAATTGAAAAACATGGACTATGGTTCTTCTGTTTGTGGTGTGTGTTCATAGCAGTGTCCATGAGTTTAACCCCACACTAGAATAAAGATGAGAATAGAATCTGATAAAAAAGACAATATATATAAAGCTATTAAGAAGGCTAAACAAAAACTTAATGACTTTAATAAGGTGGAATGGGATAATGCCGAACATAATATAAATTATGCTAGGTTTAAGGAGAAAGTCACATTAGTGTTTAATAATGTTGAGGTAGATATATTACCAGATTCTAATGTAGATGACATTGCTACGATATATAATTTAAAATCAAACATTAATAGTCTTACTAATAAAAAAATTAAAGATGTGGTTAAAGAAATATATTCACAATGTAAAGACAAACCTATCACACCTGAATGGGTTGGGTTTAAGTCTTATTTAAACTAAAACAATGGGGGTTAACTTAATTTATTTTTAATTTTTTTAATCACACTTTTAGCCCCATACGATATTGTTGCTAAAATAAGTCCATTAAATAATGATGTCATTGAACTCATTGTTACCCCATAATCCAAAATAACGTTTGAAATGATTGTCATAGATGGCACTAAAAGTGAGGTAAAACCCAATATGTCTAATAACCCATATGTTGCACCTAAACTTTTTTTAACCACTTCTTTTAATAATTTCTCAGTGTTTAATATAAATTCTTTAACAGTCCCTAACATCGGTAATAACCCCTTCTCTCTTAATACCTCCACTAATTTACTATAATCAGTTTCATTAAGTATTCCCGCTATTGCTGTTATAATCAATAGGTATATGTTGTAGTCATCCAATTGTAGACCACCACCATTTAATAATTTTTCTAAAGGTTCATAAAAAGCTGTAATACCAGTACCAAAAGTGAAAATAAACTTTGGGGCCAATTTTAAATCTTCCACAATATCTTCTATTATTGATTTACCCTTTTCCTCTTTTAAAATAGATTCCATTAATGTTTTGGCTCCAATTTCGTTATCACCATAAGAAGCGATTTCATTATACAGTTCACTTATTGTCAACTCAAGATATTGTTTTTCTGTTAATAGATTTTTCATATAATAATAAATATTAATAAAATACATAAATTAATGGTGTATTTTATTTATTTGGTTTAGTATTTTTTCCTTAAAGCTAAGATTAGTGTAACAATAGTTATAAATAAAAGAAATCTACTAACCTCTTCCATCCATTCTTATTTGTGTCTCCAAGGGGAATAGTGGTCTATATTCTATATTAAGGCGTCCATAATTTAAGTGGTCTTCCTTATTTAAGACTTTTATATATTCATAAAAAGGAAAAACAATTTCATCATCGGTGTTTTCTTCTACTAAATTAAAAAGATAACCCTCATCACTATATTTAACGACCCCTTTAATGGTTTCACCATAAGAGTCATAGGAATAAAAATAGTCACCAAGCCACCTACGATAATCTTCTTCATCACCTACATTAATCACTTCTATATATTCACCATCTCTTGGGTTATAACTTGATGTGTCAACGTTTCTAATCCAATCTAGTCCATCAGATTCATTTAATTTACCACAATCACGATATTGTCTATTTTTAGGTAAATAGCTAGTATCCCCATGATGAGGGAACCAATGAGGTTCTTTCCAAGTACCCTTATATCCTTCTGGTTCGGATGGACCTAAGCCTAAAAGAAAGTCAAACCAATAACTCTCAACAGTTCCAATACTACAATGAGGGGTCCATGATGTTCTATCATCTAGATTACGTTCCACATCTTGGTAAGTGATACCACCATTTGAATGTCTTTCTATAACTTTAAGTAAAACCCACTCATCATCATAATTAAACGTACTACTACTATGTCCCAAACTCCTATTATCAATAATATAATAGTCTGAATATCGTGGGTCTTCAACATCCTTTATCCATTGTAAATCGTCAATTTCTTCCTTTATGATTTTTTTTAAATCCATGTATAAATAAATATCTAATTATTGTAAAAAATTTTAGTAGGGATTAGACCAAAAAATGTGTATTAATATAAATGTTTTGCCTGTATTGGGATAATGCCACCCATGGTCATGTTTAATATCTTGTCACATCTTTCGTTAACTTGTTCTTCTGTAAATTTTGGAAATCTTATATGTAATAGTTCATGTAAAACGTATTCATGAGTTAGTTTTCTATCATGATATATTGTGGCAACTTTAATTTTGTCATCTATGTGTACACCAACAAAATACCTATCTTTTTTAGGTACGTCTTTATCGTATAAAACTTGTTTCTTGTCTATACTTTCAGATAATATAGACCAACTAGCTAAACCCAACCATTTTTGCCAAAATGTAATATAACCGTTATTATTTTTCATCATTATATTGTTGTTCTTCTGTTAGTTCTATCTCATCTTCTTTTTTTAATTGACATGTGGCACAACAATTGTCCGTACCATGGTTTATTTCCATGGGTGCGACCATTGTCATTAAAGACGCGATTAATAATGCTATTGAATGTACCATCTTTTTAAGGTGTTTCATTTTTATTATCCTCCATTAATTTTAATTATTTAATTTTTTTATTAATATAGTTAAAAAATTATTTGTAACAAAATAATTATATATCTATTTGTGATATTTATTTAAAAAATAAACACATGCCACACAAAGTATTTATACGACACACTTACATATATAAATGTTCTAACTCAGAATGTAATGGAGAGTGGAAAATTAATGAAGCTTTAGATTTAGATAGACTCAGTTGTCCTCACTGTGGTAAAAACGATGTTGTTGACTACGTTCTAAAAGACCAAAGAGATAAGTGGATTTCTAAAAGAGTCTAACTAAATTTAAAAGGGTAAACTGGAAAATCAGGGGACAACTCAACAAATTGTGACTTTAAATTCTCAGTTTCTCTTTCAACAGCTTCTTTAGGCCATCTTTCCATATCATCAGAATAATGAGCAGTATCGAAACCAAATACCCAACCATCTTTCATCTCCTCTGTTATTTCAGGCCAATTTATTTCATTTGCGTATTTAGAAAAAGTTAAACCACCGTGAACATCAACTGGTACTTCATCATAATGTTTACCGTACATTGTATGCCCTTTAAAGATTACAACATAACCATTACCCCATCCATGGTGTGAAACAAAAAGGTTTCCTCCATTAAGCCAAGTGTTTTCTCTTAAAAGTGTTATTATTTTATTTTTCATATCACAAATATAATACAATTTTTTATTTATGCAAAGATATTTATAATTAAAGTATTAAATTATGCCATATTCCACCAAGAAAGGTACAGGAAAAGATAAAGGAAAAACTTGTGTTCACAAAAAATCTTCTAAGAAGAAGGTTGGTTGTACAGATGGGCCTGTAGAAAAATATCTAACCGCACTTCGTATGGCAGAATCTGATGACATGGGTTGGATTCATAGTGCTGGCCAAAATAAAATATTAACAATTAATAAATTAAAAGAACTTTTTAAGAAAAATAATATAGATGTTGATTGGGATATAGAGTATGACAGAACTGAAGATGGTCATGGAGAATATAATGAATATTTCGGCAAGTTTTATTATGATATACCAGAAACAACTTTTATGAAAAATAGGAGTTACTTTGTCGAACTTTACGAAAAAGAAAATGGACAACTATTTTTTTACCTATATAGATACGATGAAGAAGACGATAAATACCATAGAGATGTACTTTATTCAGAATTCGAAACATCTTCAAAAAACCCAGAAAAATTTTGGCGTACGGTGGGTTGGTTAGTTTTATATCAAATGGGTAAAATAAAACCTAGTAGTGGTGAAGAAACTTTTAATGTTGAAAATACAATTGAAGAATCTGATGAATTAGAATGGATGAAAGGTCCTATTAGTTTTTCGTGGGGTGAAATTAAACATGATATTCATAACTATGTTATTACAGGAGATACAATTTATTTATTGGGTAGTTTACAATTGGATGAGGATGATGATTGGGAAAGGTTAGAATTAAATAATGAACCATGTATTGTTAAAAGAGTTAGGGGTGAGGGGCCTTCAAGAAGAGTAGACATCTCTTTTGGTAAAAATATAACTAATTTACCTTTATGGTATAATAACATGGGTCACGATAATTTGGATTTGGGTACTCTTGATTCTGATGATGACATTGCGATTACAATACCAAATAAAAATATAAATGAATCAAATGAGTTAGAATGGATTAAAAACCTTGATACATATTATAAGGTAGAACAATTAGAAGTTGGAAAAACGTATGAGTTCGTGCCTGATTATTCTATTATGGATAACGAGGGCTTTGATGATATTCCTAATTGGGTTTCTAGTTATTTAGGTCAAAAATTTTACATTCTTAGACAAAACCCTAAATCTAGATTCCCTAAACTTGGAGAGATTACATTTAAACGGATTGGTTTATCTAATAAAATGGTTTACGATGGTATTTATCATACAGTAGCATATACCGCTAGAGTGTTCTTATGGGGTAAGTTTAAAGAGGTTGAAAATCCTGAATTTGTTATGGAGTCTAATAGTTTAGATTGGATTGAAAATACCACACCAAAATTTACAGCTGAATTATTAGAACCAGGTCAAAAATTTTATAATAAATGGGGTGATGTAACTAGAGTTTTGGAATATATAGGTAAAGATGAAGAAAATATTTGTTATGAACCACCTTGTACATTACTAAAATTTAGAAAAATAAAAGACCCATCTGGTTATCACCCATACCAAGGTGTACCAGTTGATGACCCATTAAATACAGATATGATTTTTAATCCCAGTGAGTTTGATGACTACATTGACACGGGTAAACTAACACCCATATTTGGTGATTTAAATGAATCTGAAGGATTAGATTGGATTAAAGACATTGAGGTTAAAGGTTTTGAAAAAAATAAAAGTTATGTTGTTGATATTAGACACGTAAAACCATACACACCAATGTATGTTTCTCCTACTTCTGAGGAATACGCTAAATTAACAAGAGCAGATGTTCTAAACAAATTAAAATGGGTAGGTTATAATATTGATGAGATTCCTATTAATGACGCTGATTATCTATATATTGAACCTAACGATAACGCCGGTTATTGGGACGATTCTGTTTGGGTTGGCCAAACTCATTGGGTAGATTATGATATGGAACATAACACACCAGACCCAACCTATAACGGTAAGTATGAAATCATGGATATTGATAACCTTATGTTTTTACTTGATAATAATTTGATTAGTGAATCTACAGACTTTGATTGGATTAAAGAGGCACCACTAACCATGAATACTTGTGAAGCATATAACATATTAAATCCAGGTGATGAAATTACTATTGATGCGATAGATAATTGGGGTGATAACCCGAATCAATGGGACGATGAAGACATGGTTGGTGATGATTTACAAACCTTTTATAATGTTAAAGCAAAGGTACTAGCACTAGATGAATGTAGTAATATACATAGAAATAATGAAAGTAACGCTAAAACAATTCTAGTATCAATAGAAGAGGATGGTTATTATGGGTTTGACGATTTATGGGCTGATGATTTCGTTGGGACATTACCAAAACAGTGCCAAAAAGATAATTGTATGTTTTTAATTTGTGAAGCAAGTGAACCAGAATATGTAATAACACTAAGTGAACCACATTTAAATGAATCAACAGACTTTGATTGGACTGATGTGGTGCCATCTGATTATTACCCACCAGACTTAGAGTCTGGACTTAAAGGTTTAGAAAAATGGGTGGGACAAGCTTATCAAACAGATGATGAGATAGGCCTTTCTGTTCAGGATGTAAAAGAAAATCCGAACAAAGAGAATATTCAAGATTTAATAAATGTTCTTAAACATTGGAAACCATATCATGATGGTGATGAAGTTTATTGGGCCGTGGAAGACCTTATTTCTTCAATAAACCCCGAAAGATTTAAAGATTTAAATAATCTACCATTATCTGAGTCTTATGAATTTGATTGGGTTAAGGGTACTGGTTTAGGTAAAATAGATTTAAGGGATTGTAAACCTGGTGATATTTTAGTGACTAGAAGTGGTAAAACTGTTGAGTATGTTGGGCCAACGGAAAAAGGTCACTATTACGACCACTTAGTAAAATATAATGATGGTCATAGTTATGGAACTAGAACACACGATGGTTATGTATTTAGGAAAAATAGACGAGATGATGATGAAGATATCATTTATGTGTTAAAAGAACATAAAAAAACAATAACTGAGGCAGCAGGAATTTCTTTTGAAGCAAGAAAATGGGGTGAAATCATTTATAATGAAATGATTAACAATCCCAATGAGAAAAAAAGGTTAATCATCGATGGTTATGACCATCCCGAAGCGTTCGATGGGTTCCCAATAGACTATGTTGTGATTGATTTTTACGATAAATTAACGGGATATGGTCAAGAACATTCAGGATACGATAAAGATGGTAATTATGTTGTTCTTTTATACGTACAACCAAAGTTATTACAAGGTCAAGGGGGTTACAGTTTAAAGTCGGTTCTTAATCATGAGATGAAACACGCATGGGACGATTATAATAGACTATCTAAAGGTTTACCTAGTATCGATAACACTAAAGAAACTAAGGAGTTATACAACAAAGATTTTATATTAATGTTATCAGACCAAAACGTACAGGGACCAATAAAAGAGATACTAAAATATTACTATTATTTGTCTAAATTAGAGACAACAGCATACTTGGAAAATGTTTATGATGAGAATCCAGTGTATGAAAAGATTGTAAGGGAAATAGCTAGTAAAGACTTTGAACCGTTTAAGGAAAAATTTGACTTGGACATTAATTGGCACCTAATGAATACCGCTTATGATATACCCTTATTAAAAAAGTTTAAATCACCAAAAGAATTTATTGATTATAGTTCTGAAGAATTAAGGTCTAGAGCTATAAAAATGATTAAGAAAATCAATAAAATGAAATATGTTCATGGAAAGTTGTAATTATTATATTTTTTTACTAGTTTAGTAGAAAATATGTAATTATGTTAACAATAAGATTAAGCTTATCAAAAGGTATTGTATTAATACCAAAAAGAAACATCCTAAATAAAGTTAATAATGGTTTAGAATTAATAAAAGTTCTTGATGATGCCCAAAATAATAACGTTAAAGTAAAAATTCTAAAAAATGAATCGGTTATTGTTTTAGATGGCTCAATAGCAACACAAAAACCAAGTCCAGAATGGATTTCTAAAGAAATCGACAAGAAAACCACAGAGTTATTAGAAATAGAAGAGTATATCAGTAAATTAAAAAAACTTTAAACATTTTTTAATAATTGTGCCATTTCTTTTTGGTTGTACCAAACGTACTTACCCGACGCATAATGTACACCATAAAATGGGCCAACCTCATTTTCTCTTTTATGATGTTTAGGTAATGTTTTACAAGTCTGTAACACAACTCCCCTATCTTCGTATTCCCCAATAGTAGTACCTATTCTAAACATTTTAATTATTTAATGGTGCTTTAATTGTTGGGTGTGATTGGTAATCAACTAATTCAAAATCGGTTATATCATATCCATCCAATACACTTCTAGTGAATGGTACACCATTGTTATCAACCTCACCATTGTTAATTAATACCTTTGGTAATCTTTTAGGTTCTCTAGTTAGTTGTTCTTTTGCTTGTTCAATATGGTTCTTATACAAATGAACATCACCTAAATTACCAATCAATTCATCAGGAACCATATTAACTTCTTTAGCAATGATTTCTAATAGTAAACCATAACTTGCAATATTAAACGGCAAGCCGAGAAAAGTATCCACACTACGTTGATTCCACATAAGTGAGATTGCTCGTGTTGGGATATTTGAACCATCTAGCATTTGATGAGTGTATGGTGCAAAAGTACGAGCAATACCATCTCTTTTCTTTTTATATTCTGTTCTTTCATTCAAACTCAACTCTCTTGTATAAAACTGAAAGAAGTTATGACAAGGTGGAAGTGTCATTTGGTCTAACTCTGCTACATTCCAAGTTGAAACAATATTTCTTCTAGAATCTGGGTCTGTTTTTAGTAGGTTAATTGAGTTTTGGATTTGGTCTATTTGACCTTCTATAATATTTTGACTAATAGGAATCTTACCCTCCTCTATTATTCTCTTTGTTATTAATTCACCACCCCAACTTCTCCATTGTTTACCATATATAGGCCCTAAATCACCCCACTTCTTTGCAAACTCATCATCGGTTTTTATTTTGTTAATGAATTCTTCTTTTGATAACAATTCTATTTTTGCTACCTTAAGTTTTTTACCTTGTTTTCTAAGTTCTTGGACTCTCTTTTTCTGAATCTCCCTTTGTTTTAGTATGTGATTTTCATACTTCTTATACGCATCACCATTCCAAATATGACAGTCATTGTCAACAAGGTATTTGATGTTTGTATCTCCACGTAAGAACCATAACAATTCTGTTACAATTCCTTTCCAATACATTTTCTTGGTTGTTAGTAGAGGAAATCCTTTTGACATATCGTGTCTGATTTGTCTACCAAAAACAGAGATAGTACCAGTTCCTGTTCGGTCTTGTTTTTCTACTCCATTTTCTAAAATGTCTTTGAGTAGATTTAAGTATTGTTTTTCTATATTCATTTCCAAAATATTTGTATTATTAATATAATAAAGGCTAGGATTAAAGTAACCAATGTTTTCGTATTAAATCCTTGGTTAAAAAAATAACTAACTAGTAAACCATAAACAATGATACCTAACGCAAAACCAAGGAATCTAGGTGGCCAAAATAAACCATCAAAAGCACTAACACCCCATCTTGTTGCCCATATAAATAATATTGATGCGGGTATCCCTATTAGGGAAACTAACAATAAATTATCTTTCCACCCTTTCCATATAAATTGTCCGTTTAATTGGAACCAAACAAATACATGAGCAATAAGAAAAAATACTGATGATATTAAAACACTTTTAACCATTTTTTACTACTGGTTTACATGGTTTATTACATTTATTACAAAAATAAACGTCTTTCATCCCTAAAAAATTTTTAACAAATTGTATGGCTGAACCACAACAATTACTGACTATTCGCTTTTTTATTATTTTTTCTTTTTCCATAAACCCTTTTCTTTAAGTCGTTTTTAAGATTCCAATAATTACTCACAGTTAATTCTTTATTTTCATTAATTTTTTTGTTTAACATTAAAAATGTCACACAAAAAGAAATTATAAAGGCCAAGATAACCCCATCCATTGCTCTAAGATTTATTAAGTTAAAATACTCCATTAGGAAAAAAGTACCTAAAGAAGAAAAATAACCAATAATAAATCTGATGATTAATATTTTATTTTTCATTTTTTAAAATTATGTTTTTTAAGACCAAATTTAATCTTAAAAATTTTATTATCTATTATTTTAACGTAATCGTCACGATAAAGTTCTACGTTTATTGTATTACCACCTTGGTTAACAATGGTAACGAAACAATTAGTATCTGTTATATAGTTAATTTCTAAATCATCCCATTTAATAGCTTCTTCATAAGGAACCTCATCCCACCATAGTTCATTAGGAAACCTAATCTTTATTGTTCCACCCATTTTTTAGTTTCATTTTTTTACTAAAGACACACCTATCCATAACATCATTCATTTTAACACCAACATCGTATTGTTGTTTAAACATGTTAACATAATGTTCAGCATATTTTAATTGTTCTAATGTTACACAACTGTTTACAACTAAAAAAACTTTATGATAGTCTGGTATTGGGGAATCGAAATCAATTTCCATCATATTATTTTTTCAAAAGTGTAAACATATAGTTTACCAATACCATTTAACCAATTTATGGTTTGTTTAAATTTAGGACCACTTTCACCAAATGATTCAGATAATAACATTTTCTCTTTACCACCAGCCTCCTCAATTGTTAATAAACCTTTGTTACTAACAAAAAAATCAACACCATTGAATCTAGTTACTGCGGTTTCACCGGTAAACATACCTATTTGTTCACTATTTTTTTTACTTCTTATTGTTGTTGTTTTATCGCCTGATAATAATTTAATCACATTATCACTACTCATTGGTATGAAAACTTTATTCATCATATTATTTTAAGTATAAATCATTTAATTTAGTATATCAATAATTACATTGATATTATTTAAAATATTTATCTGTATGACTAATAAAATAAATACTAGGAAAGAAAAGGTTACATTCATAGTTGGGATGTTTAGGTTTCACCAACCCACATTAAGTATTCCTGAACAAATAGCTTTATTAACTTTATGGGAAGAATCTTGTGTTAATGCTGAAGAGTATGAAATGGCTTCCGCTATAGTAAAAGAGATTAGGGATATACAATCCCAACCAATGAAAGTACCACAAAAAGAGTTATTTTCATTATCAAATATTGAGGAGTTAAAACAAAGTCCTTTATTTATAATAGAAAATAAAGATTTTATTTTTAAAAAAAACAATAAAAAATCATTTTTTAAAAAAATATTTTACTGGTTTAAAAACTTATTTAAATGTAATTAAATATTTATGTATATATGGAAGGTGACTTAGATAAAATTACAAAGGTTTTTTTGATATTGAAAACTATTAAAGAATCTAAAAATAGATACATAGCTATTATAAATCCCAAAAGTGGTGAAAAGATTATGAAAATAAAGTTAAATTTAGATAGTAAAAGGACTGTAGATTTTTTAGATACTTTTTTTGATTCTGGGTTTAAAGTGGAGTCAATATCAAAAAAAGAATTTAATTCTTTAAAATCTAACGATATTTTAAATTTTAATCTAGATAATAGATATTTATAATAAAGAATCAATCAATGAAAAGGGTAAAAAAAATAAATCATAATAACATTAAGAATATTGTAAAAGAACATTTTCTTAGTGATAATAATTTATTGTCTGAAAGTAAGATAGATAATATTATAAAAGAATATCTCTCTGAAAGAGATGATTATCTTGATGATGAAAGTGCTTTGGAAGATAAAATGGATTTTAGTAAAAAAACATCTAATGCATTAAGTGATATGTTGGATGGGTTAAATGAAATGGTGGGTGATTTAGAGGTTATTAAAGAAAAAGAAGGTAATGTTTTAGTTTATCAAGATGAATACGCTGATGAAATACTAGAAGACGTGATACAAGATTTAGAAAGAATCGTTGATAGAATTAATGGTTTAACTGAACTTGGTGATGATGAAGGTTTGAATGATGAAGATTTGAATTATGAATAGTTATGGAGATATATTCAAATCTAAGGAGAAATATTGTTTTAAAAGGTAACACATATATAGCTGGGGACTTATTCAACAATCTAATTAAAGAGGATTCATCTAGCCCAGAAATTGACAATCCAGAATTTTATGACGTTGGGACCCACACACTTAAATTAGGTAATTTATGTATTAGGGAAACCCAAAAAAACGAAAAAGCAAATGTATTATATGATGGTGTCCCATATACAACATATTGTTCTTTATTACAATTAAGTAATAACCTACATAAAGATTTACAAAATAATTTACATAAAGATTTAGATACTGTATATAATTTTTTAAGGAGAGACCTATCTATCGATAATAGGAGAAAGTTTCATAATCTAATAAAAGTTTTAATGGGGTACGACAATCAAGCCAACTCTATAAACTTAGTCGCTGAATATATTAGAAAAACTGATAGTGCTGATGATATCGCAATTTCATTAGATTTATTTAGAAAAAAGGATATAGGTGAGGACGATATCGAAAAATTCCTTAAACAGGCTAAACATAGTGGTTATAAAGAGTATGAAAGAAGTTTTGTTGGTTCTCATTTTAAAACAAATGAGAATAAATTATTTTTAAGGTATAAAGGTGAAGATGAATCCAGAAGTATATATCAAATAGTTAAAGCCGTTATTAATGATGAGTTAACAGTAAAAGAATCTATAGGTTATTTATACGAGTTAATTGTGGGCAACTACACATCACAAGACATGGTTAAGGGTGATTTAGAATGTATTAAACCTGTTTATAATAAAAATGGGGGAAAAATTATTGATTCTGGAGAAATAGTTGAGGTTAAAAAATTAGACCACGGTGGTGATAGCTATTTATCAGAATTTTTCGCTATATATAAAAACAGCAATATACCCAAGGACGCTCTAAAACCAAAATTTATTAAAACATATAATGACCTTATAGACGGCTTATATGAATTATTTAAAACATCTGGTAATAATATTTTAGAAGATATAAAAAATAATTTTGCTGGAATAATTTATTCCCAAAGCACACTTATTACGAGTGATGATATTGAATTATATTGGAGTAATAAAGGTAGGTCATCTTGTAGTAAAGACCATAGATTATCGATAAGATATAGAATTAATAAAAGTGTGGTTAATGGGTATATATATGAAAATAATGTAGATGTTTTATTGGATAAAAAAATTAATATTAAATTAGATAGGGATAAAATTAATTGTCCAATACTGAAACCTAAAATAACATCAGAAGCTTTTAAATTAGAGGAGGTTTCTAATTTATTAATTGAGGGTAGGTTAGAAGATACCATTAAAAAATATGCTCAAATGGATGATATGGGAGAAGAGTACATACGTTATTTTTCTACCAATGACCCTTCTGGTAATAACAAGTATTTAGAATGGATGACTAAAATGTGGATGGGAAGTGATAAAAGTTACTCACCAGAGGATACTGAAGTGGTTGATGTTGTAAAATTATTTCATAAAAATATACAAAGAATTACTAATAAAGATATAAATTCTTACACCTTCAAAGAACTCAAAGAAACTGTTAAAGAGGCAGAAGAAAAAAGAGAATTAGCCCAATTAAAAAAAGAAGCTAAAAAACAAAAAACCGTTATTTATGAAGATGATAAGTGGTTTGTGGTTTCCCCTCATTCTTGGAGAGCTTCTTGTTATTATGGAGCCGGAACTAAATGGTGTGTCACCCAAAGAAATACTTCCAATCATTGGGATAGATACTCTAGAAGAGCAAGTTTCTTTTATATTATAGATAAAACAAAAGATAAAACAGACCCACTCTATAAAGTGGCTTATAGAAAGATAGGTTCTGGGGATAGGTATGAATTGTGGGACGCTGAAGACGCAGAAATAAGCCGTAGAAAGATAGGTCAAGAGTGGTTTGATTCCTTACCTAAAGTAATGAAAGAAAAAATTAATGTATACCATGAAGAAAAACACCCTAAAGGTAGTAAACCCGAATGGATTGACGATGACCCCAAAGCTCAAGCTTTATTAAACCACATAGGTGATGTTGGTGTTGAACTTGTTGATGACGAACATTATGGTATGTCTGTGTATGATACTGATGAGGGTTACTATGTGGTTGGGGATAGTTCTGAGATGGATGACGCATTATGGACCTATTATGATGATAAGCCTGATGATGAATTAGTTGATTACCATGACTATGATGGTTATTACATTCAAATGTATGATGAAGGACAGTTTATCGATGAACAAGTGGATAGTTATCTTGATAATATGTCAGATGATGATATGTTAGATATGACAGATAAAGATGGTAGATATGAAGATATTGATAATGAAATAGAAAAGTTAAGAGATGAAAAAAGTGAAATACATGTAGAGACAGATGAAGAAGAAGAAAGGGTGAACGATATAGAGTTTCAAATAGAAGAGTTAATTAGTGAACAAAGTAACTTAATCGATGAGGCTAAAGAAGAAATAGAAGGTAGAGAAAGAGAGAATTGGGAGGGTTGTCTGAATGATGGTGTTGTTGAATGTCTAGTACATGATAGAGGTTGGTATCGTAGTGCTGGTGACCTAATTGATTCGGGTATTGCGGAACTTGATAGGACAGGTTTAATTGATAATTTGGTTTCGTCTGATGGCTATGAAAATTTAACCCATGGTTATGGGTATGAAGAAGAAATGGATGATGACGGTGGTTGGTGGGTTATTTTTGAAATAGATTATTAAATTTCTTTTACTTTTTTTGATATAACTAAATTATTAGATATTTATCAATAAAGTGATATGTCATTAATTATAAACGAAGCAGAAAAATCAAAATTATTTAGACAAGTAAAACATAGGTTAGGTGCTCCAATGAGAAAAATTGAGTTGGAGGATGATACCATGTCTACTTTAGTTGAGATTGCTGTTGAGGACCATTCCGCTTTTATTAATGAATGGTTAATAGAGGCTCAATGGACATCACTTTATGGTAAGGATTTAACTATAACGGATTTATCTAAGGCATTAACTGTAAGAGAAATGGATTATGAAGATTCGTTTACTTACGCTTACTCTAAAATTGTAGGACTACAAGCGATGGGTCCTTGGGAATTAAAACAGGACTACGTAACAATAAAACAAGGACAACAAGCTTACTCAATACCAGCTGGTCGTGAAATAAATGAAGTTTTATATATCACACCACCAACGATTGACCACGCTCTATTTGGAGCTTATGGTATTGGTGATTTAGGTTTTGGTGGTGGGTTTGGACAACTACCCTTCGGTGGTGGTGGTACCGCTGGTTTCGGTGGTGGATTCTTTTTAGGTTCATCTTACGATATTTTAAGTAGAAACGCTGACCTAAATTTAAAACAAAGAGTAATTTCTTCAGATTTAATTTATAAAATAACAGCAGGTCCTGACGGTACTAGAATATTACATTTAATACCACCCCCAGGGTCTAGAATTAGATTCGGTGTTGGTGGGTTAAATAATGGTATAGATGTTTCTGGTAGTAAGGTTTGGTATCACTATTATGATGTTGCTGATGACGATGAAAGACAAAGATGTCTTAATGCTAATAAAGATATTGTTAAATTACCTTCAGATGTCCCAATAGACGTTGTTAATTTCGAAGAACTAAATACACCATCCAAACAGTGGGTTAGAGATTATTTTACAGCTCTATGTAAAGAAACTCTAGGTAGAGTTAGGGGTAAGTTTGGTGGTAACTTGGGTGTTACTGACGCTGAAGTTACTATGGATTATGATTCACTTTTAAGTGAAGCTAAAGAAGATAAGGACAAGTTATGGGAAAGACTAAAAGAAAGACTTGAGAGATTACAACCAGAAAAAATGTTGGAAAGAAAAGCTAATGAGGCTGAAAATCTTAATAAGTCACTACAATATCGCCCACTTGGACATAACTGGAATGTAATATAATATAAAATGCCGTTTTTAACAAGACCTCATTTTGAGGACAGACAAATAGTACAATATAGTGATGAAGTTATACACCTTTCTGGTACTTCATATATTGCCGCAACGATTTTAGATTTCACTGGTACAACAACTGGTGAAACATCCGTAACAATAAATAGCTTAACAGGATACCTTAATGGTCAGAGGTTGTCTGGTTTAGTTGTAGAACCCGCACAACTTAAATTAAGTGGTTCAACAGGAACAACAACACAAAATGTAACTGGTTTTGTGTTACAATCAATAGACCCTTATGGTTCAGTAGAATGGGCACCAATTAGCGGTGTTAGTTGGTCGGTATCGGCTTGCACATCACCATTATACGTTTCAACAATAGAAGCTTGCCCCAACCCAACAGACCCAATATATATTACCGCGGGTAATGTTCAATTTGGTGCATCACCAAGTCTTATAGCTGACATTACAAATACAAGGTTAGGTATTGGTATTCCTAGCCCAACAGAAAGATTACATGTAAGTGGTGGTGATATATTAGTAGAGACTTCTAATGGTAAAATTTATACTGATTTAGATTTTGCTATTGGACCACAATTAAGATTAAGTGGTAACTCAACAGATTTAATAACTATGGGTACTACAGATTCTGGAGTAAACGGTACAATTGTCGGAGTTCGAGGTGATACTGAACCTTCATATCCAGGGTATGGTAAACAAGGTGATGGATTTTTATACTCTTCGGCAGAACAAAATGGTTTAAATATCATTTCTCAAGACGGTACAAATAAAGATGATTATATAAGATTATACGCTGGTAAAGACGCAAATGGTACTACACCAGATATTCATATACAAGGTAGTGGTACAACTAAGGGTAATGTAGGAATTAATACAATTACACCAACAGAAAGGTTACACATTAAAGATGGTAATGTATTAATAGAACACGACCAAAACACTACTACTAGAGTAGGTGTGAGTAATTTGGGTGGTGGTAATGATTCATTCGCTCAATTTTCTTTAAGTGTTTCAGGTACTTCATCACCAAATTCTAAATTTGGTTCAATCATAGCAATAGGTCCAGATTCTGTACCCACAGGTAGCTTTATGGGTAGTTATTTACCTGATTCATTAAATATTATGACCGCGAATGGTTTAGCCGCTGAAAGATTACACATTAATATTGGTAGTCGTAGAACAAATGGGGAAACAAGATTTTTTGGTGGGTCGGATGACTTTAACTCATCTTCTTTATTAGGTGTATTTTATACTTCAGGTTTAACTATTACCGATATGGTTAATACTGATACTCTAAGAGTTAGAGATGGTGCAACATCAGGTTATGTGTTAACTTCAGATTCTAGTGGTAATGCCACTTGGCAATATAATTCAACAGGATTCTCAGGAAATACATCAGCAAGTTGTATCACAGACTTATATGTAAGTAATGTTTATGGTTGTTCACCTATAACGATTCATGATACAATAACTTATAATGGTTGCATAATAGATTCCGCAACAACTAATTCATTTATTTTTGGGGATTCACATGTACTTACAGGGACTTCTGGTACACATGGTACTGGCTTTGATAGTAATGTTCTTTTAGGTGGTTCTAATAATAGAATCACACCATTTCAAATTGGTACCTATAATACTATTATCGGTGGTTCTAATAACACATTAGGTATAAGTAGATTATTATCTTCGTCAATCATAAGTTCAGATGACTCAACAATTAGTGGTTCTAATGGACCTAACGTTATTTTAGGTGGTTCTAATAATACTCTAGATGGGTCCAATGGTAATGTTATTCTAGGTGGATTTACAAATTCGTTAACCACAGGCTCAGGTAGAAGTGTTATTGTTGGCGGTAGAGATAATATTATTTCTGGCGTAACGGATTCCGTGATTATTGGTGGAGATAATATAGTGGCGACAAGTGATAGTACAGTTTATGTACCAAGCCTAAATATAGGCACGGCATCAAACGATAATGTACTATCTAATATTTTAGTAAGAGATTCCGATGGTACAATAAAATATAGAGCAGCATCTTCGTTAACCTTCAGTTGGTCTGACCCAGTTGTAACATCAGGAAACACATCAGCAAGTTGTATCACAGACTTATATGTGAGTAACCTATACGGGTGTTCACCTATAACCATACATGATAGTGTACAACACACTGGTTCCACAGCTAGTGGTACTAAGTCAGTGGCGTTTGGTTTGGATAATGTAACTAATTCTGATAATAGTGCTATATTAAGTGGTAATGACAATAATATCGATAGTAGTGATAACTCAACTATTGGTAGTGGTAAATTTAACACCATTACTGGTGGTACCGACAATTTTATTGCCACTGGTGGGTTCACGTCAGTAGCATTTGGTAACCAAATATTAGGGGCTTCTCGTTCATTCATTGGTGGGGGTAGGGTTAATAAAATATTA
>Ga0233412_10000744_pt1 | contig 18267 bp, 29 predicted proteins | sample Na_anoxic_4_MG_FD_180667 | JGI IMG/M metagenome (GOLD analysis project Ga0233412, IMG submission 180667) | Seawater microbial communities from Saanich Inlet, British Columbia, Canada - Na_anoxic_4_MG | ecosystem: Environmental > Aquatic > Marine > Inlet | place: Canada: British Columbia...
CCAAGGCTTGTAACTGCCTGATAATCAGTAGCGGTTTTTCACCTTTGTAAACGACTGATTTTTAACCAGTTAACCCTTCAAAAATCTTGACTGGTCTATTATGAAGAAACCCAAAAAAAAGGGAAGAAGGGGAAAAAAACAACAGGGGTATAAAATAAAAGATATAATAGGGGTTTTAAGAGGGTTTTGAAAACATTATTTTTAAAAACTATTAAAACCTATTTTAATCTCTTCATAAAGCCCTTGTTTTTGAAAAAAATTTCGAACCCCGGGTTTTGAAAAATGATAATAACTTCTAAAATGAAAATATGACAACTGAAAGCAAAATGAAAATAAGGGGAGAGGATCGAGTTTGGAAAGTCATAAAATCAAAAACAGGATCAAAATATGTACCACAAACCCAAATTGGACAGCATTTGATTTTTGATGATGCACTAACCTCTCTTCCAAAAATAAGAAATTGGATAGACAACCAAAGTTACGAGGGAGATCGGATGGAATTGAAAGAATATTTCTTGACCGACGATATCTTAATTCAGAAAACAGTTGAGACTTTTTTGTTATTAGCTGCCAGGTCTGTGGTCGAGAGGAAGAGCCAAAAAATAAAATCAAGACACAAAAGCATATCAACTATTCAAAAAAAAGTTTTTGAAAAACTGTCTATCAATCTAACATTTAAGTTTATGGAGATTGCAGTAGAAGCAAGTCAGATTTTTAAAACTGAAAAAACCTACATAGGTCCTGCGGACAATTGCAGAATTAGCCTAACCTATAAATGTTTACTTTCAGAAGAGATTTCTCAGAAATTAACACAGATAGCAACTTCAGCTTTTTTCCCTGAACCTATGGTTGAACTTCCCATTAATTGGAAGTATCAAAATAAAAAAATAACGGGAGGATATAAAACTTATCAGTATGAAATGATAAGGATTAATAGCGGCAAGGTCAACTACGAAAAAATATCAAAAAAAATCTATGAAGCAATTAATTACATCCAAAGCACGTCATGGAAAATTAACAAAAAAATAGTTAAAATAGTCAAAAACGATCAAAGAGAACCAGAAAAAAAAGACTATATAAAAACAGACTATCCAGATAAGGAGCTTGCTGAATTCAATATTGATATCGACGATCCGAAATCAAACCTATCACAAGAAAGAATACAAAATATAAAAAATAAAAGAATTTTCTTCAAAACTGAACTTGAAGAATACATTGCCGAATCCAAAGAATATTTATCTGCAATGGGAAAACACAGGGCTGTAACGCTTGCGTTAGGGATAGCAGAGAGATATCAGGAATGCGAAGCAATATATTTCCCCCATTATTTTGATTTTCGGGGAAGGATTTATCCTTTGCCTGTAGGACTATCGCCGCAAGGTTCTGACGCAGTAAAAGCTATGCTTAGTTACACAGAAGGCTCTGTTTTGACCGCAAGGGGTGAAGAATGGGCCTGGGCATACTTAACCTCACTTCACGGCGATGATAAGATGGATTTTGAAGATCGTGTAAAAAAAGGAAAACAACTCCTTCATACAGCTTACACTGAAGCGGAAGAGCCGTATCAATTTTTGGCTCATCAGCTTGAACTGCAAGAGTTTGTAAAAAATCCTAATTATAAGTTCAATGGAAGAATACATCTTGATGCATGTAACAGCGGCTCCCAATTCACATCAGCCATAACGGGAGACGAGGCTGGATGCAAAGCTACAAATGTTATCCCCACATTCGACCAATCTGGAAAACAAATAAGACAGGATGCATACTTATTAGTTGCAAACAAGGCTTTGACTTTGACAAAAAAAATGATAAGTGAGAACAATGAAAGAAAAGTTGCACTAGAGGCATTTGAGGACATGTTAACGAAAAACGGTAGAAAAATATGCAAGAAGCCCGTCATGGTGTCTAATTATGGAGGCACGGAGGGGGGGAGATCTGTTATTCTGGGGGCGATGATGAGAGAGTTAAAAATAAAAAAAGGCATCAATACAAAAGAAAATGCAGCCCTATACTCAAAAACAATAGGAAGCTCTATCACTGGAGTTCTCAATGGAGGCAAGGCATTTGAAACCTACATACAAAAAATGAACGGTGTTATTGCATCAAGGAATAAGCCTATTACGTGGACAACCTCTGACGGCTTCCATGTAGTGCACATAAAACATAAAGAATTAAAAGAAAAGCGTATAAGATGCTTGTTGCCGGGAGCCAGGAGGGAAACAGTAATAAGATTGAAAAGATATTCGCAAGATGTTAGCCCCTCAAAAATGAGATCAGCAATCTCACCAAACTACATTCATAGCCTTGATGCTGAACTATTAAGGAGAGTTGCAATGAAAATGAAATTAGCAGGAGTCGCCAATTCAGACTGGATTCATGATTCCTTCGGATGTCACCCTAACCACGTTGATTGTATGTTGCATACAACTATAGACGAATTTGTGAAGTTAATTCAAAGGATGCCGCTGAAAGTTCTAGATAGGCAGCTAAGAGAACAAGCCGGCAAAACAAAACCAGTTTTAAAAAAACTTAGTAAAATTAAACTGCCTATAAATCAAGACTTTGACTTCAATTTACCACTTTTGGCTTGTTCTTTTTGGTTTTTTTCTTGAAATAATTTGGATCGTATTGATTTTTATTCTATTTTTGTTTTATATAATTTTTAAAAAAGACATTATGAAAGCTCAAATTAGAATTACAGGACAAATAGGAAGTATCAATTGCATTTTTAACAAAATCAATTGTTATGATTTCAAAAAGGGCATGTTTGGAGCGAAAATCTGCCTATTTGACAGCGTAAAAGAAGCAAGAGAAGCTATAAGGAAAGCTTATATCTCGTTAAAAAGTGAATATCCAATTGATCCTATGCTGGCTAAATCAAAAGACAATACCTTTTTGGATTATGACGCAGCTACAGCTACTTTAGAAAAACTGTAAAACAAGCCCTCTAGGCAACGATAATTTATTTTTGATATATAGACACCATTTATACTTTAAAGTTGCTTAGATTTAAGATAAAGTATCAAAAATAGTATTTAAAACAATAACATGGAACTATGAAAAACGATAATTACAACATATTAAAAAGAGGTTTTCAAAACCTAACTTTTATTTTTCAATTATTTTTATATGTAATCAAAGAAAAAAATAAATAAAAATGGATACAAAAAAAAGCAATGAAAAATTTTTAAAATTATTAGACGAAGCTTCTAATGATTTTAAGTTAAGCACACTGTTTATCGTCGTTTTATTGGGCACAGTGGCGATGTTAACCTATTTGATAATCACTTAATTAAAAATATGAAAACATCAGAAAGGATTGATATACAGAGAGATATAGACTACTATATGAGTATCCAACACAATAAAAGCAATTTACTCTACGTCAGGGTTCAGGCCGGATTAAAGGTAAGAAAATTATTAAACAAAAGAAACAAACTAAAAAGATGAAAAACATTTTCAGGTACATTATAGGACTGTCAATTGGAGCCCTAATTATGCATTTAGGCAGATACAAGATACACCTACCTATGTTAACAGCAACGGTGGGGTTGATATTGATAACTATTTTCGATTTATTGAACCAAAAAAGCAAATGATATGAAAGATTTAGAAAAAAGTGCAATAAAATTAAAAATAAAAAAGAATGCTAAAAACATTCAAAGAATGAATGAAGCGATAAGAACCAACGAACCAAATAGTTCATTAATCTACCGCCTGAAGCACAAAATAATTGATGATTTTATAGTTAAATAAAAACTATCAAATCAAGGACTTAAGCACTGTTTTTTAAGTCCTTTTTTGTGCATTTTTTTATTTTGATGGTGGTTTTTAAATATACTGATTATCAACTACATAGATAAAAACAATAGTTTGACTGGTCTATTATGAAGAAACACCGCTTTTTGAAGTTTTTTGCATAACTTTATAATTTGGTGCAATTTGCGTTATAATTTTATGCAAAAAAAAGTAACGCTCCCTTCATAAAGATTTGAGTTCAAAACACAAACGAAATTGATAATTTGTTGCCGCAAATAACATCAAGAATTAGGCAATTTGAAGGGAAAATAATTAAAAAAGGTTTAGAATTGTGCCTTGATTTTCTAAATACAATTCAGCCAAAATAATTATTATGGCAGATTTTAAAAAAAAACAGGACAGCAGAGTTAAAAAAATCAAAAAAAGAGGGCTAGGATTTATAATCGGTGTAGATGTATGGAGAAAAGAGTTTGGTTATCATTCAGTTGAGGCTATATTGAAGCTATATTCGCAAGAGTTTGACGTAAGAAGAAGTGATATTCGAAGTAGAGACTTTTCAAAATGCATTGATGCTTTGAGAAAATTAGAAAAGCCTGATTATGTTGCCCCGAAGTAAACTATAGGCTAATATTACTTATTAGCTGATAATAAGTAATATATATGAGTTTTAAAATTGAAAATCACAGAGAAGTAACCCAAGTTACGACATATCAAGACACGTCTCTTGGTATTATGAGATGGGGGAAAACTGATTCTTTTCCCCAAACTTTAAGAAATCTAATAGAACAAAGTCCAGCGTCAAAGCACGCCATTACAATCACAGAAAAATTTTATAAAGGCGAAAGTTTCAAGGGAGAAAATATAATTGTAAGTCCATACGGAATAACGTTAAAAGATGTCATATCAGTTATAGCTAACGAATATGCTGTATTTCGAGCGTTCGCATTGCAATGCAATTTCAATCTCAAGAATGAAATTGTAAGCATAACTCCAATGAGGTTAGCTGATTTGAGATTCAACGAATTCGACGAGTTGAATTATGCGTCAAAAGTTGGTTATTTTGAAAACTTTGGAACCAACTCCGAAGTAAAGAAAACAATATCAAACCACCCAACAAAAGCAAAAATAAAATGGATAGATAGGTTTAATCCACAAGTTGTAGACGAACAGGTGAAAAAAACAAACGGAGGTCTTCCGAATTATCAAGGCCAAATACTATACTATTCAGAAGCCGGTCACTCATCCTACCCAATATCTCCGCTACAAGCTCCAATTAATTATGTCTTAGCCGATGTCGAAAACAGCATTTTAGCAAGAAAAGAAACATCTACAGGTTTCATCAATTCCTACCTACTCAAAACATCTTTGGATTTAGAAGATCCTTCATTAATAGCTACCGAAATAGCTATAGAAGAGGCTCAAGGAGCAAGAGGAACAGGGAAAATTATAACTATGTCTGGAATATCGCCAGACGATCTTCAGGCGACCGTGTTAGAGGAAATTGGTGGGGGAAACAACACCGTTGGGATTATCAAATCTGTAACAGAAGCTTATAATTTAAGTCAAAAAGTTATAAACGGAGCATACCATATACCTCCAATCCTAGCAGGTGCAGATCAAAAAACGGGATTCTCAGCCCCTGATTTGCGAGATGGTTATTTCGTAATGAATGCAGTAACACAAGGCGGAAGAAATGCCATCGAAAACGGCATTAATAGAATTTTAGAAAAATCTATTTTCCCAATCAAGAAAGTTGAATTACAGAAGTTACATTTGGACGCAGACACAGATCAAATCAATCAAAAATAGTAGACATGTACAATGTAAATTTAGAAAATAAATTAATAATAGTTGACATAACTTCTGCTATGTTGGACTATGTAGCTCTACAGTCGGATATAGACGAAACAAAAATAAAAAGTGCAGCTTATCAAGCTCAAGTTGTTGACATAGAAAGGGTTATAGGAGAGGAAAATGTGGAAAGGGCAAGAGACCCCCAAACAACAGAAGACGAGAACTTAAGAACAGCTCTATTGCCGGTCATTTGCTATTTTACATATGCAAGACTGCTGAAGGGGTTTCAAGGAACGTACACAGAAAGCGGTTATCACCTTGACACAGAGTCAACTGAAGCAAAAGAAGCAAAAAAAGTCGCAAACGAACACGCTTCTATCGCAGAAGTGTTTCTACAAAAAGTTATAGATTTTCTGGAAGACGAAAATCCCGATGATGAAAATGTAGATACAGCAAAAATGCATCCAAGTATAAGAATATTTGGAGGTCAAGAAAATAGGGCAAGTAATTAAGAAGAAAAATGAAAGAATTAAAAGCAATAGGAACATTGACATTATACCTGCTGCTCTTTACGCCAAAAATAATAGTTTACGCTATGAAGGTAACAGAGGGGGCGGTTCGTGTAATCAGAAACACAATAACCTTCCTCATCGAGTCGATTGAGGCGGAGGTTTTGGAAAATAAAACCTTAAAACCATGGGAAGACCAGTAGGAAAGTCAAACAAGACAAAACAAAAAGAAAAAAAACTTGAAAGAATAGCTCTAATCAAGAAAGCATTAGAGTTAGGAGTAACGACAAGGGCCGGATTAGCAAAAGCTGCTGACTGTACTGTGTTTGATGTAGGCAGCTTACTCACAAACAACCCCGACCTATATAATGAATATAAGGTTAGGCGAAGAACGTTATCAGAAACCGCTGCGGACAATATCGAAGATATAATCAATGATCAAAACCATCCAAATAATTACGCAGCAAGCAAATTTATAATCCAAACATACAAATCTGATATAGACAAAGCATTAGAACATCAAGATTCTGACGAACTAAATGTTGAGATCGGCAAAGGTGAAAATTCACCCCCAGTAAAAATCAGTTTTGCAAAAAAAGATAAGAAAAAGGATTAGGTTATGGGGAAAACAAAAAAAGTTGAGTGCATAGAACTTGATTTTAACCCTATTTTTGAACCACTTTTCTCTGACAATTTCGACGATCCTCGTTACTATCAAATTTATGGCGGTAGAGGTTCTGGAAAAACTTTTGCAGCTATTGCTGCAATGGTTAACTTATCATATTCTCCACACAAGCACAAGATTCTATTTTTGCGTCAAACTATGACGTCATCCGAAGATTCTACAATTTCAGGTGTTCGAAATATGATCAGAGCTTTTGGTTCAGAATCGGACTTTCGAGAGTCTAAGGGCGTGATTACAAACATCACAACAGGCTCAACTATCAATTTTAAAGGCATTCGATCTTCTGGAAATCAAAGTGCAAAGTTGAAATCCATAGACGAATACACGACTGTAGTATTTGAAGAAGCTGAAGAAATTGAAAGTTTTGATGAGTTCAGCAAGGTAGATGAAGGCATTAGAATGAAGGATAAGCCCTTGAAAATCATACTGGTATATAACCCAACATCGGCGTTGATCAGTTGGATACATAAAGAATGGTTTGAAAATGGAAGACCAATGGACAGAGAAGATACAGTGTACATGCACAGTACATATCTTGACAATTTGGACAACCTTAATGATTCGACGATTGCGAAATACGAAAGGCTCAAACAAAAAAACAAAGTATATTACGAAAACACCATTCTAGCAAAATGGACGTTAGGCGTCAAGGATCCAGTTTATGATGGATGGGGTCAAGTGGACAGTTTCGACGAAGACGGTGCAGACGTATGGTATGGTTTAGATTTTAGCTATGGCGGCAGTGACAATACGGCTCTTATAAAAATATCTTATTGGGAAAAAACGTATTATGTAGAAGAATTGTTTTCAATTCCAGTAATGAAAATAAGAGATACGGTAAGAGAAATGAAAAAAATAATCCCTTACAGTGCAAAAATATATGCAGATTCAGCTATGCCTCTGTTAATCACAGAGATAAGGAGCGGGGGCTTTAATAGTATAAGAAAAGCGCAAAAAGGAAACGTTGAATCCGGGATAAAAAAAATAGAATCAAAAAATATAGTTTTGGTTGGAGACGACTCTACAAATATATATCACGCCTCAATAACTTTTGCAAGAAAAAACGGCAAACTTCCACATGAGCCTGACGAATTGGCAGCTATGAGATATGCAATCAATTCAAAGACACCTATAGACAGAACAAAAGAAGTTAAGAGAAGAAAAAAAGCAAAAAAAGAAGGAAGGTTTAAAAATAATTAACATATGGGACAAACAATAACAATGCCAAAAGAGAGGTATGAAGAACTGATCAAGGCAGAAGAGGAACTAAAAGAACTAAAAGAACCTCTCATAAAGCAAAAAGACAAGAAAAAAGAAATTAAAGAAAAATAATAACAAAATAATTTGGTAGTCTGAAAAATTAGCTATACATTTGTAACAGATAATTAACTAATACATATTTTAACATTAAAGGAACGGAGAAAGCAATACTTTATGCATTTGTAAGATATCGCAAAGCCTTGCAGATAACAGGATGCCTTAGAGACTGCTGTAATGTTAACACTTTGCCTAACACTTTGCCTAATGGTGTAATTGGTAACACGTCTGACTTTGATTCAGAAGATGTCCAGGTTCGAATCCTGGTTAGGCAGCTATTTATTAACAAAAAAACAAAGAAAAATGAAAGACGGTATGCTAACCTTAAAAGAGATCAAAGAAAAAGTCATCAAAGGCGCTAGTGTTGAGGAAGTTTGTTACTTATTAGGTACTCATCTAAAATATGATAGCTGGAAGTTGTTACCTGGCAAGTTCTCTGTCCAAAAAGCTAAATTGCTAACAGAAAGCGTAAAACAAGAACAAGCTTTAAAAACCAGTTTTAATAAATCGGATTTAAAAACCGGGATGTTGGTACAGATCAGAAACACAATAACCTTCCTCATCGAGTCGATTGAGGCGGATGGGATAATTTTGAAGAGTTAGGCGAAGATCTTTGTTTCGGATATATCGATACTTACGACATAGTAAAAGTTTCAAAGAACTTAAAGCCAATAGAATAAAAGAATTTTTGTAATGATATAGCTTGCTGGATTACCAGTCAGGTATAGAGTGTACAGCTAAGGAGATTTGACGAAAACTTACGGCCAGGCACTACTGAGAGACGATCTAAGCTTCTATTGTTACATCCTAGTAGATCAGAGCGTTAAGCTCTGGGTATCAAGATAAACTAAAACAAAGAAAAATGTATACAAAACAAGAGGTAAACAAAGACACTTTTCCTCAACTGTTTAAGGAAATGATGGTTGAGAAAAACAAACAAAGCCTTCAGCCAGAGAGAGTTAGGGAAGGCGAATGGCCGTTCAAAGTAAATAAAGGGACTCTGTGGAAGGTGGGACTATGTATATATTTTAAATGCGAGTATATTAGAATAACAAAAAGAAAAGGATTATTTGCAATAAATGGAAATGCCATAGATAACAGAAGATTATACCATGCAAAGAAGCTACCGAAACACTTAAGAAAGTATCGCAACAAAACATCCGCACATGACATAATCGCTTATGGAATAAGAATGTAACTGCTGAAAGTATCTTAAAGTCAATACCATACACATAAGAACTTGGTGATAGATTAAGTGCATTAAGTTGCAAGAATTGACGTTGTAGTTATTTAGGTACTAGCTGATCCTAGATTCAAATTTCATTAACATATTTTAACACACAAATAAATAAGCTCAGAAAAGAAAGAATCAAGAAGAAGGAATAAAAACCAAAAAAAAAGCTAAGAAAAAAGAAAATCAAGAAAGAAGAAATAAACAACAAATCCATAACCCTCATAAAGCACCAACAAGAGAGTAACAAGGAATAAGGATTGGTTTTGTGAAATGTGGGTTTATGTGGGCTTTTAGTGGGTTTCTGCATGGTTTTGTATATGATTACGTACATAATTACGTACAAAAAGCGGTTTTTTAGGGTAAAATGGAAAAAATGGGTTTGAAAATTGATAACTAAAAGCTTAGTTATAGGAAAGTGAGTTAGAAAGTTAGGGTTTTAAAACTGTAGAAATGCATTTGGTTTTGAATATATGAGAGTTAATGAATTGATTTACAATCTGTTGGAAAATGGAGGTTATGAACGTGGATTCAAAACGGATTTAAAAAAAGGGAGAAAAAAGGGAAAAATTTATTTATTTTTCAAAATTTTTTTCAAAAAAAGCCTGATTTTTGTAAAGCCTACTTTACAAAACCCATACATTAAAATGGTTTGAAAAATTCTACGGTTATACGGCCGTTACCACCCCGAGAGATTTTAAAGTAAAACGCTGACAATCAACAAACTAACTTTTTCACAAAATCCGTATTCTCTCTACGTTTTTAACCTATGATTATTTACAAAAAGTAATGCTTTGTTTACATCTGTTTCTCAAAACAGGTTTTACAAAGCAGATTTGATAAAATAAGGCCGATTCATCTAATGGTTAGGATATCAGGTTTCATCCTGGGTATACGAGTTCGATTCTCGGATCGGCCTCTCATTAAGCACCGTTTAGATCGGGGCAATAGAAGACATAAAGGTCTTAATAGTTTAATAGTTTAAGATAAAAAGACCCTTAACTCTTTTACTTAGGCCGGGGCTATTTAAGATATAAAGGTCTTTTTATCTTAATAGTTTAATAGTTTAAGATAAAAAGACCCTTAACTCTTTTACTTAGGCCGGGGCTATTTAAGATATAAAGGTCTTTTTATCTTAATACCTTTATATCCGTTTTTAAAAACCAGATTAAAAGAGTTTAATATCTTAATATATATCTTGCCAAACCTGATTAAAATAAATTTGTTTTATTAAAAAGTTTTTCGTATCTTCGTTAAAGAGAAGCAAACCCTGGAACTGAAAACCTTTTCTTAAACTGGTTTTCAAAAAGGATCGTCCCTACCTTATATTGTAATAAAAGAATAAAAGACCTTTATATCTTTTTCTACGATCTAGGGTTCAGCCCCTCCTTTTTGAAAATTATTTCAATTTTCAGTTCCCAAAGGTTAACCTCATCGATTTGTTTATTTTGTTTTATTTACTTTGTATATAATATATTTTCGGCATCAAAGACAATTCCTTCTGGACAATCATCAGTATAAACACCTTCAAAAATTGAGAAATCAATCATATCAGCAGTATTATAAACTGAATTAAAATAGAAGTTTTCAGCTTCTTTGATTGCATCTTCTAAATTTTCAGACTCTAATTCAAAACCACAAAGACCGTTTAGTCTTTGAAAATAACACATATTTCCATTTTCAATGTTTCTAAAATAAATTCCGTAATCTAATAAAATAATGTCCTCTTCTTCACAATCAAACATTGACGCCATGTCTTCAATACTCATTTCTTCCTCAGGAATCCCAGAAGCGTGATAACTTGCATTTCTTTCTAAGTCTTCATTTGCCGTTTGGGTAAATCTTAAAAAATAAGTCATTTTATTATGTTTTAAATTATAATGTAAAGATAGATTATAAAACAATACAATCCAAATTTATTAACACTATTTAACAAAACTAGGTTAAAAGAAAAGAAAAGAAAAGCAAAGAAGGAAGCGCACCTCATCACCTCATAAAGCTACAAATAAAGCCATATGAGAGCAGATAACATAAAAGACAACACAACACATTATAATATACAACAATGCCCTTGAGGCATTTAAACGTTTTCATTTTTCATATCTTTGTTTTAGAAAACCGATTGCAAAAACCTGGGAGCTAAAACTGTTTTGAATAATAGTTTTTAAAAAAGGAGGGACTGAACAGCGGATCGTAAAAGATTTTGTTGTTTAGGCCGGGGAAATAAAAGATATTTTCATCTTAATATATTTTTATATTAAACTATAGAGAGATTAAACTATTAAGACCTTTATGTCTTCTATTGCCCCGATCTAAAGAATAAAAGACCTTTATCTCTTTTTATACAATCTAGGGTTCAGCCCCTCCTTTTTAAAAACTATTATTCAAAACGGTTTTTAGTTCCTGGGTGCTATCGGTGATTTTGTATAAGTAAAGATACAAAAGATTTGATACAAACCAAATCTTTTGTATAATATTACAAAATCTTCAATCCTAAATAATTAATAAAATTTAATTTCACAATCGGTTGCATTCCATTTTTTTATATAACGCACCATATCGTCATTGTCTTTGATTTTGCCATCTGCATCAAAATTATAATTTGATGCTTCACTGTGAACACATTTAAAACGTTCACAACTTTGACGCTCCCATGTTTCAGAAGTCCATGATGGAACACCTTTATGGTAAAATGTAAATTCTATTAAATTAGAGTTTATTACTTTTATTGCATTTTTCATAATCTTAACTGATGCCCTTCAGATTTGTATTGGCTTCTGGCTCGCCGTTTATTTTGATATAATGTAAAGATAGATCATAAATCAATACGATCCAAATAAAATTTAAACTTTCTTTATTTGTTAATAAAAAACCAGCATTCTTTCTTGATATTGTTTTCAAGCTCTGTTGTTGTTTTTGAATATTTTCATAATTACTGGTTTTTGTATAATAAAAAAGCTCCGAAGAGCTTTGATTATTCTTGTAATATTTCCGCTTTTGGGTGTGCTTTTTTTAATTCGTCTAAAGGTGTTACCCACCTCTTTCCTTTTATTCTGTAGACAGTTTCTTCGCTTCTAGCGCTTGCGCCATATCTGAATACAGCAACAATTGTTGCTGTTGTTTTGTCCGCAGAAATGTAAATCCTAGTAGTTTTCATATCTCTTTGTTTTAATTGTTCGTAACAAAGATAGATCATAAATTAATACGATCCAAACTTATTAACACTATTTAACGATTGTCTATGTGTTCAGATATACATTTACCCCGATCAAAGATCGCGCAATAAATATACATATCATCAGTTGAAAAACCAAGGTTGCCGTATCTGGCTTGTGACACCAGCCATCAGCAACGTATTTTTCAAACGCTTGTTTTACTTTCCTTACTTGCTGTTCAGTAGCTTTTTGCTGCGATTGTTTTATTATATATTTTATTTCCATTTTGAATAAGTTAAGAAAAAAATCAATACGATCCAAAATTATAAGTTATTATTTTTCAAATATTTTTCAATAGCCTCACTATCACTTAAGCCTATTTTTTTAGAGATAAAACTTGTCATGTTTTTTTGGCTAATACCTCCTAACACAAGACCGTCTTTTGTCAGAAGAAAAATAGTTTCTCCGCAATAGTTTTTCTTTTTTAGTATTTTATACATAGTTTTAAATTTGGTTAACAAAGGACCTCATAAAGCTATTTCTTAAAGGTATATATAGTAATAGAGTACCTAAACTTAAGCACTCTACTGACATTATCGAATCTAAGTACATTTATATCAGATGGATCGTCCAGGAGCTTATACAGGAGCTTATACGCTCTTTTCATCAACTGGACCTTTGTAAGTGTTTTCATGTCTCTAGTTTTTTAACACTCATTATTAAAACTGGTTTTCCAAACCTGTCTTTGAAATCCAAATTATAATAACTGGTTTTTTCGATGTCAAACTTAATTCCAACACGCTTACAATCCTGTAGACGTTCAGGCCAGTCTTGTTCAATTGATATCTGAACACAATTGTTGAATTCTTTCTTTGAATTCAAAACATAGTTTTCTGAAACATTGTGATTGCAAAATATTTCAAAATCTATTTTCAAAACCTGATTGTCAAAACCAGGTTTTTGTTCTTGTTTGTTTTCTTGAGGTTTCATGTTTTCTAAGGATTGTTTCTATTTTTTATCCATTTTATCGCTAGTTGGCTGCATTAATAACGATTAGTTAAAACAATATCTTCTACTCTATAATCATCGACGTTATGTTCTAAGGTTATCGTATTGTTGTTTTCAATCAAATGAAATTCATTCATAAGTTCTGATTCTGTAATTTCTGAATCATTCCACCATACAATATAGGTGTTGTTCTCTACTGTTGACAAAATATCTTGTGCTATCTCTTTTGTTATTTCTAAAGTTTTCATATCTCTTTGTTTTAATTGTTCGTAACAAAGATAGATCATAAATCAACACAATCCAAATTTATTAACATTATTTAACAAAAGAAATAATAAGCCAAAGAAAAAAAATAAAAGAAGGAATACTTGTATATGTAAATAATTATATTCATCTTTGTATAGAATGAAATAATAAGAGATATGAACGATCAAGAAATAGCATTAAAAATAATAAAAAAGTTTTCAAAAAGCTTTCAAGTAAAGAGTTCCACTAAAATAGGACAAGAAAACTATTTCAAAATCACAATGAACAGTGACGGCTGTTTTTCCAGCGAAGGTAAAGTAGCTAATAAGGTAACACTGTTTGTTGAAACTCATTACAATAAAACAGAAAACAGTGTTGACAATATCTCAAACAAACTGGCTGTTATGGCTATATGTCTAGTGTCTATATACGAAACACTAGACTTTACAAAATAGGATATGAAAGACATCAATAACAAATTAGCCCATCCAAAAGCCTTAGAAGAAGAGGCTGATAGATTAGGTAGGATAGACCCTTATATTGCCACATGGGGGAGAAATATGGGTATATTGGCTGATATGATCACCCTGTTAGCTAAAATAGATTTGACAAAACTGTCTGTACAAACAAATGACAAGGTAAGAGAGTTAGAAAAAGAGATAGAGAATAACGTCGATATACTACATGAAGAAGAGGAAGACGAGCTCTATATAACAAAAGGGTTGAATCTACTAGATAGCTTAAGGTTAATAGGGACTAAGCTAACAGAAGAAAAAAATTTACCCTGGACCGACAGAAACAACTACGCTAAAGGCGGTGCGTGGATAGATATCTGGGAACTGTATGGAAGCGATGAGGTCCTTACAAAAGCCTACAAACTCATCATAGAGCTAGCAAAAGAATATGTCTCTAGAGAGACGACTAATATATTACAATATACATTAAGGCTATAACCTTAATATAATAACAATAGTTCAGGCTATAACCTGACAGGCAATCAAGTAATAACAAAAACAAAGATGAATGAAGTAACTAAAAAAGAACTAACAGCTCTGCCATATGGTGAGCTTAAGAATAAGTTTGCGGACCTGGGTTTGGCAAAACTGTGGGCCGATATGACAGGCAAGGGCCTAAGGAAGAAATCGGTGTTGATAGAAGCAGCCTTGCTTCAGTTGGCGGAGGTAAAACAGGCTATATGTGGGCCTGAAGCCTATACAGTAACGGCTAGACCCATAAAAACGGAAATCGAAAACGCAAAAGGGCAAAATACACCCAACACAAAACCAAACGAAAAAACCCAACTGCCTCAAAACCAGTCTTTTAGAAACCATGTTTTAACAAACCCTGTTTTAACAAACCAAGCTGCTGAAAACCCTGTTTCAACAAACCCTGTTTTTACAAATCAAACTGCTGAAAACCAGCCGGTTAAAGATTCCAAAGCAAAACTGGGGAAAAAAAACGAGATTTCAAAAAACCCGAAAAGCAAAATCGATTCAACAAAACCTGTATATAAAAACGTTATGGCAAAGCACAAGTACTCAAAAGAAATATTGGAGAAAAATATTAAGATAGTTAACGCTAACTTACAAAACAACATCCCCGGGCAAAGACCTACTCTGTTAGAAAAAAAGAAGGAACTAATTAAAATGTTAGATTTGTATAAATAGTTGTTGATTGTTTTTGGGCCAAAACTATTATAGTTTTAGCTCAACTGGTATTATTTGTTTTCGTCTACCCAATCAACCATTTTGTCATACGCTTGCTCGAAAGTATTATCGCTAAAATAACCAACAAAGCTATTGCATAATTCAGGATTTAAGGTAAAAGCGTACTTATATGCGAATACCCCATCGTGAGTTATAAATACTTTACATTCATAAGGCTGAGTTCTCTTGTGAAAAAAGAATAATTGTCTTTTGCCTTAATGAATTGTTCTTTTTTTAAATGGTCGATTTGTGTTTGAGAAAATCGACCATTTGTATCAATGCTATCTAAACTTTTCATATAGTTGTTTGTTTAATATTATACTGATAAAAGCTTAATACGCCTTCATAGAAACCTGTTTTATATTCCTCACTTAGCAAAGTGTCTACGTATTTAAGTTTATCTTTTGTGAAATTTTTTGCAATTTTCTGAAGCTCTGCTAAAAGTTTTATATCTTCTTTAAGTTTGATAACAGGTATAACGATAAACTCCACCTCATTAAGCCTGTAGATTTTATTTAAATCTCTATCAAACCTGATATTTGCAAACCTTTCTATCAGCATAAACTGATCTTCAGATATATTTATTTTTTGCATTGGTTCATATTCTTGTAGTTCTAAATTGAATCTTTTCCCAATATGTATTTCAAATCTCTGTTTCATACTTATGTTTTTTTATTAACGTTTAGCGGTTCCAACATTCTGCCAGCTTCCTGGCCATAAAGAAATGGATGCCAGGGGCGCATTCACGCCACCGGTTGGTATCAAAATTTTCTATCTCTATAGTCTCTCCTATTCGATAAACTATAGAGCTATTGTGCCTACTGGTTTTTACTTCAGATAAACCACTATCTGAACCGTTCCTGTTAGTTATAGCTATGGTTTTTGCCATGTTGGTTCTGCATTTTTTTGAAGTTGCTGAACTCCTTAGGGCTTCTTTTGGTATTTCTAACTCAACTATAAATCCATTTGCTTCCTTGAAGGCTGTGAATGATCCTTTTTCTGGACATTCGATTGCTATTCCTGCTGTGTGTTCATTGACGATTATATTGAAATTAGCACTTTCGAAATTAGCACTTTCGAAATCAGCATTTCCGAAATTAGCACTTTCGAAATCAGCACTTCTGAAATCAGCACTTCTGAAATCAGCACTTTCGAAATTAGCACTTCCGAAATTAGCACTTTCGAAATTAGCACTTCTGAAATCAGCACTTCTGAAATTAGCACTTCTGAAATTAGCACTTCTGAAATCAGCACTTTCGAAATTAGCACTTCTGAAATTAGCACTTCTGAAATCAGCACTTCTGAAATCAGCACTTCTGAAATCAGCACTTCTGAAATTAGCACTTTCGAAATTAGCATTTCTGAAATTAGCACTTCTGAAATCAGCATTTCTGAAATTAGCACTTTCGAAATCAGCATTTCTGAAATTAGCACTTTCGAAATTAGCACTTTCGAAATCAGCACTTTCGAAATCAGCACTTTCGAAATCAGCACTTTCGAAATCAGCACTTCTGAAATCAGCACTTCTGAAATCAGCACTTTTGAAATTAGCACTTTCGAAATCAGCACTTCTGAAATCAGCACTTCTGAAATTAGGTTTCATTATGGAAACATACCTATTATACAACATTACCCCCTTTTGCCCCGTTTTGAAAAACCTGTTTATTTTCTCTTGAATTGTTCTCATGATATTTTTTTAAATTAAACTTAATGCAAAGATAGAATAAAAAACAATACGATCCAAATACTTCTAAAACAAAATGATAAAAAAATTCAAATTAAAACATTTTGACATGCTGTTGCAGAGTGATATAGATTATGCATACTTCATGCAAGAGCTTGACGGCTATGTAAATAAAAGATGGTTAAGAAAACGTAAATTCAAAAAATCTTTTTTCAGAACACATGCTCTTATAGAGCAGATAAAAAAAATAGAATTAAAAAACGTTTTGATAAATCCTGATTTTAAAATGAAGGCTCCTGATAATATTGACAGTATTACATTTTCGGCGATGATGTCAATACATAATTACATATCAAAACCTAGCGAATCCCTGTCTGAATCAATTGCAACTGTTGTTACAATGGTTTGTTATTCAGAGAAGTACAGAGGTGATTTTGAAGTGGGTGGATACAGGTTTGATAGTTTTAAAAAACAAATTATGAACAGTCCGGCCTTGGATGTTATGGGTCTATACAATCGGATCAACAAACAATTGGATGACTCGAACACATTTTGGGAAAAACTTTTTTTGGAAGTCAATACTACAGATGAGGATTATGATAACGCTGAAGGATACAGGATGAAGTCTTTCAATGTGATCAACACAATCAAGAATATCTGCAATGATTTCAACTATACAGAGAAGCAAGCTTGGCAAGTGCCATATGCATTGACACAAACAAACAGCCTATCAAAAGCGACACAATCTTACGTACAGGATAGGATGAGAAGCATCAAGGAAGATAGGATGAAATCACAAAGAAAGAACCATTTATAAAGCAAAAAATATACAATTATGTTACAAACAATCAAAGATACTGCTGAAGCTGTGGGCATAGTTGCTATAGTTACAAACAGCAAAGAGCAGTTAGAAACACAATTAAATAAAATCACAAGGGAAGAGCAAGATCCTATCATGCTCATAACATGGGACATAATAACAAAATTAAGTTTTGATATTAACGGATTTCTACAAAACCCTCCAGCGAGTATAGTTGCCCTATTGGTCTCAAAACCAGAGGATAACACAAAAGACGAAGCCGAAAAGGTTGCTGTAGAGATGGGGGAATTATTCAAAACCTTCATACAGGCCCTATATTCTGCACTAATCCCCGTTCAGACCAGCTCAATAGA
>Ga0233412_10000746_pt1 | contig 18247 bp, 8 predicted proteins | sample Na_anoxic_4_MG_FD_180667 | JGI IMG/M metagenome (GOLD analysis project Ga0233412, IMG submission 180667) | Seawater microbial communities from Saanich Inlet, British Columbia, Canada - Na_anoxic_4_MG | ecosystem: Environmental > Aquatic > Marine > Inlet | place: Canada: British Columbia...
GTTAAACCAACCAAAAACCAAAAATTATGGCTTCAACATGTTTAAACTGTAAAAAAAGACTAGGATGTGGATGTCAAAAGGCTGTGGCCTCAGACGGTAAATCTGTATGTAAATCTTGTAAATCAGGATATGAATTAAAGCTTAAAACGAACTTAAAGAAATTTGTAAAATAAAATGTCAGGAGTAGCACAGTATAGAATAACAGCATGTTGTGGTAACCAAGGAAGTACATTAACTAGCTTTGGTACAACTGGAGGTACTTTTCAAAGTGGTCTTCACATATCCACGCAGGATGTTCAACTACAAGGTGGTTTTATAATTGAAGCTGGTCAGTGCTATACTATAATACAGTTATCTGCAGGACCCCCAGTAAACCCTGTAGACTATGGAATTTTTATTAATACTGAACTAGGTGCTGAAGAAGATTGCTCTTTATATGATACAACAGGTTGCGAATGCCCATGGTTATATTATATAAGTCCTTGTTGTAGAGAATTTGGAGATCAAGGTATATCAGCTCAACAAGTAAATCTTGCTTTAAGTGATTTAGAATATGAAGAAGGAACATATCAATATACAGGTTCTGGAACACTTAATATACCAAATACAAACTTAACCTTAGAGCCAGGTCAGTGTTATACTATTACAAGAAACTTACAAGATGAACCTATACAAACTACAATAGAGTTAGACTTTTCATCTACTAGCTGGCAGGTTATGAATCTAGAGTTAGGTTGTGATGATGGTAGATGTCAGGATTGTCCAGAAGAAGGTATTGCTTATTTAAAGTATGAACCTTGTTGTGATAGTTTTGATACTATATATGTTAGGACAGAAAGTTATTCAGGGTCTCAAACTATTGATCCTTCAGGGCAAATATCAGGTTCAGGTCCTGGAAACATAGGACCTATAGTAAACACTGCTGGTTATACAGGTGTGTTTCAATTTGTTGCAACAACTCAAGCATCTCAACTTTCAGCATTTATACCTGGACAATGTTATACAGGTACATTGCATACATTAGGAAGTGAAGCAGCTCCCGCACCTCAAGATAATGGGGACTATAACGATCTTCCATTAGCACCTTATTCTACACAACTAAGTAAAGTTGGTGATTGTGAAAGACCTCCGTGTCCTGAATGTGATCCTACAGTATATGCATTAACAAACTGTGACGGTATTACTATAAATACTGAAACAGATGTATCAGCTTATATAGATACATATATTGAATTAGACAGTATACCAGGATGTTGGTTTGTACAAGAATACTCGGCAGTTAATGAAATAAAAGATCCTTCAGTAATAATTCCGAAACCTAGTAAATTTGCTGCATCAAATCAACTTATCAATACTTTACCTGGATTACAAACTCAGCCTGTTACAGTTATAGGACCGTGTGATGGATGTGATTGTAAGTGCTATGAAGTTAATGGTTATACAGGTAGTTTTACATATATCAATTGTGAAGGAAAATCAGTAATAGTTAGAAGTACTGGTGCAGATAAATTCTGCGCAGCAACAAGACCTAATATAGTTGGTAAAGAAGGAATAGATTATACTTTAACTATTGGTGAAGATTGTGTAGATGATGAATGTGTAGATAAATGTTTTTTACTTACTAATTGTGATCCTACGGCTTATCCTAATCAAGATGCAACTCTTAATTCAACTTTACAAAGTTTATCTCAATATGCAAATACAAATGAGGTAGTTGTATTATCAGGATATGAGGGATGTTGGATAGTTACAGAAACTGAAGAGTGTGATTGCCCAGTAGATGTTACAGTAATTAGAGACTATAGAGATTGTGAAGAGTGTTTAGGTATTACTGCTTATAAGTTATCTAACTGTGAAAAGATAAATGAAGTAGTTTATACTCTACAAGACTTTTCAGCATATGTAGGTCAAGTTATCAAAGATGATTGTGCATGCTGGGTAGTAGAAGAAATAGATTATCAACCACCTAGCGAAACAACTATTGTAGATCCTATAGTATTTGAAGATTGCAATACATGTCTTACTACATATTATACTCTAACTGATTGTGACCCTCCTGCATCAGTAATTATAAGTTCAACTAACTTGTCACCTTATGTAGGTCAAGTAGTTAAAATAGAAGGATGTGATCCATGTTACGAAGTTGCTTTATATGAAGATACAGCTGCACCTGCACTATGGGAAGAAGTAACAGTAACTGAAGCTTCTGCAACTTGTTTTGAATGTAAACAACTGGTTCCTAGATGTTCTACAGTATTTAATAATAGTACTGAAGATAGAACATTTACTTATATAAATGCTAATAGTGATTCACAAGAAACAGAAATAGTTAAATCAGGACATTTTTCATTAAGAACATGTGTTCAGTATTGGGATGAACCAGATACATTTATATATAACTATTACGGGGATTGTACTGTGTATGAGTATGACAATACACCTTTACCTGGAGAATGTAATTGTATAGATGTATCTATAGAAACAGGAGTAGGAATTACAGTATATTCAGCTGTACATACAGGTGAATTCTTTAATAGTATAAAAGTATTTGATTTAATTATATCTGGAGTTGAATATAAAATATGGGGAACTGCAATCGGTGGTTGGGGAATAAGCACAGTAGTAGGTACTACACAAGATGAAATAGGTTTTATAAAAAGTGGAATTTTAGATTGTCCTGTAGCGGATAATACAGTATGGACAGTTTCTGGTGATTTGCCAGGAGGAGTTGTTGTATTGTCAATTTCTACTTTAGAAGGTACTTGTGCTACTATAACAACTAAAGAAGGTCATTGTGTACAATATTTTCCTAATAATAGAAAAGTAAGACCAGGATATAATACACCGATATGTTCTGCAGATAAGTATGATAAAATTACATGTAATGCTGCAGACATAATGTATAAAAAAGTACTTGAATTAAGATATGGTATATCTGATTGCTGCCCTGAAGAAAATGAAAAGTGGTTAATTAAAAAAGAACTTATTGAATTACAAGCATTAACAGATCCTAATTATACATGTGACCCACTAACAGATTGTTGTGGTCAACGAGTTAGCTCTTGCTCTTGCAATTCTTAATAATAATTTGTATATTATAAATAATAGAAAGTATGAAACCGTTAAATCTAGATAACAAACCTTGTAGCCCTATCTCATCAAACTGTGTAGTTTGGCAGGGACCAGATATTCCTTGCATAGAATTATGCACAGGAGATACTGTATCTGATGTTGTATCAGCTATGGCTACAGAGTTATGTACTGTATTAGATACACTTAAAGTATCCAATTATGATTTAACATGTTTTAACTTACAAGCTTGTGGCCCTCAAGACTTTCAAGCTCTTATTCAATTTCTTATTGAAAAGATTTGTGAAAATGAAGGACTTACTCCAGCAACTAAAGATGCACCTACTTGCCCAGATTGTGTAGTATCAGTAGCAGAATGTTTTGTTACAGGTACTCAAACAACAATGCAGCTAGTAGATTATGTTCAACTTATTGGAGAAAGAGTTTGTAGTATAATTACAGAAATTAGTTTGATTAATACTCAGATTACTGATATTTTAATTAGACTTACTACTCTTGAAAATGCACCAGTACCTACATTTACAGTACCTTCATTTACAATAAATTGTCAAATAGGAAGTTTATTATCAGGTACGAATCAACCCATTGATACATTATTAGAAGAATTTATTAATAATCTGTGGTGTGGATTCTATGCAGTTACAGGAAGTACAACTGACTTAACAAATGCTATTGGTACACAAGAACCTTGTATAGAAGAAACTTCTAAAACAATAACTAAACCAGGTACAACTTATGCTACTGAATATCCAGCATGGGTTGCAGAACCTAGTACAGTAGCTGATTCAATTACAAATATATGGTTAGTACTATGCGATTTACATACTGCATTGAGTGCAGGCCAGACTATTACAGTAGCAGATACTAACACTATAGATTTAGAATTATCTGCAGGTGATGAATTAACTGCTAAGATTCAAGATACAGGATGGCAACCTTTAATTGGTTTTAATTATCAAACTGAAGATATTGGACCACCTGAGTGTAGAAGAATTGGAAACACCATTTATTTTAGAGGATTAATTTATATTCCTTTAGCGGATGGTGGTAATAGACCAATTGATATTGAAGATGTACAAACTTATTGTTCAACTTATACTACATCTGTAGCTACATCAGGTTCAGGTGCAGACGGTGCTTGTACGCTATCTGGCAACTCAAGTTTAAAATTTAATTTAGGAGCATCGGTTATTCCTACAACTGTTTTAGATGCAGTTGAAAATTTAGATGGCCCTTATAGAGTTAATTTTCCAACAGTTTTACTTAGAGTACTTAATGTAACAGCATCTAATACTGTAGATAGCTTTTTATTGTCAGCTCCGTGCAGAGTAGGAATTCTTGAAGATAAAAGTTTTTATATTAGCAGCTTGCATGATGCAGAAGTAGGAGCAGACAATAGTACAGGTTTAGTTGGTAATTCAGCTTTAAGATATATTACTAGTAATGTAAGAACAGGGGAAAGTATTCCTTTGTTTGACTCAGCTACATCAGATATAAGTAGTTTTCCTACAAGTGGAGTACAAAATATAGAAACTAATGTAGATAGTCAAATATACCCTATTACATGTGATGCAGGAGATATAGCGCAACTAGGAGGATTTTATTTTACTATTGAAGGATTAACCGCTCACGTAGCTTGTAGTAGTAATATACCATCCGCATCATGTTATTAAAAATGAAAATTAAATATATATATAAAACAAAATAAAAATGGCTTGTTCAAATTGTAATACCCAAAACTGTGGATGCTCTGGAACCTACGTGGTTTCCCAGACTTGTCCACCAGCATGTTCTGAAGTTTTTAACTCAGCATGCATTGTCTACACAGGTGTAGACATAACTTGTACTAATTCTCAAACAGGATTAAGTAGTACAGTAGTTTCTAGAAATGATTATTTAGATACTGCATTAACTAGTATTGTAAACTTTTTCTGCGCTAGAGTAAATGAATCATTGACTTCTACCGTAGTAACAACTGCAAGTGCTCCTTATCTTGCTGTAACATCTTCTTTAGTTGGATCTGTAACTAACTTTAGTGTAGATCTAGACATTGCCGCAATTCAAGCAGCAGTAGATGGAAGTACAACTGTAGTAGAAGCAGGCGGTACTAATGTTACTGTAGATGAAACTGTAGTAGGTACAGTTACAACTTATACTGTAACTGCTCAAGGAACTGATGTAGTATCAGGAGATGACTTTATTGATGTACAAATTACTCAAGTAGGTGACGATGATATTGCTACAATAACTCTTGATATTGCTGAAGTAGAAGATGCATTAGGTGAAGTATCTGTTGCACAAGGAACTAGTGATAATGTAGTTGTTACTACAGTAAACAACTTCCCAACTACAGGTGATACTCAATATAGATTAGATGTTGTTGCAACAGACGTTGTATCATCTGATCCTATTTTAACAGTAGTTCAGTCTGGTGGTATTTCTCCTGACTATGATCAGGTATTTACACTAGATCTTGATGATACGCTGCTTGGTGACTTTATTATGGATACTGCGGGTGCTAACATTGTTGGTACAGGTGGTATTACAGTAGCATATGATGCAATTGCTCATCAGATTACTATTGGAGAAACAATTGGTATTCCAGATCAGTGGAAAATTATTAGCGATAGTGTACTTGATATTACTGCAGGTTCTCCTACAGATAAGTTAAGTATAGTATCTGGTGTAGGTACAGCGGTTGCTCTAGTAGCTGGTGTCAATGAAGGAACTTTTACAGTTACAAATACTGACTTAGGTTCTTCTCAATTAATCTTTGGAAGTGTAGATTGTAATAACGGTGGTCCTTCAGTAGGAACATGCACTGCATCTACAAATACAGATGCATTAACAATTGTTGGTGGAGATGATATTACACTTGGTGTAGCAGGTAATACTATTACAATCAATAATGATATTGATAATGTATACTCTGATGTTATTGCTGATTCAGGAGGCTCACTTCAAGCAGCAACTACTACAGCTACTTTAGAACTTTTAGGTGGAACAGGTATTAGCACTGTAGGTGCAGCTGGACCAACTAACTCAGTTACTATTAATAATGATGGTGTAACATCAATAATTGCTGGTACAGATATATCTATAACTTCAACTGGTCCAGGTGGAACTGGTGCTGTTACTGTAAATTCAACAGCATCAACAAATGGTAATCAATTTCAAGTAGCTCAAGATATTTCAATTGATGGTGTAGGTAATTTTACTATTCCTGCATCAGGTGCAACAACAGCAGTTCTAGATTTTGGACCAACTGGTAGTAATGTTATATCTGGTAACTATATGCAAGTAAGTTTAATTGATGCTACGCCAGGTTCTCCAACTGAAGGACAACAGCTAGCTATCCCTGGTGGACCGTTTACTATTCAAATGAATGTAGGTTCTGGAAAACTAGCTTTAAATAATGTTGGCGGTTCTACTACTAATAAACAATATGTGTTAATTGTTACAGGTGACGCTATTTAATTAAAAAATTGTCGCAGTTTGTTGGTTTCTGTGGCTAACAACGGGAAAGCCCTCACACTAGTGGGGGTTTTCTTTTTTCACTATATTTGATTAACTTGCTAATCTCATTAATTTTTAGTATATTATTTAAGTAGTATGGAAGCATTTAGACAACCAAATTTACAAGCTCCAAGGTTTAGAGCAGACACTTATCAAGTTCTAAACAAAGAGTTCTTTGACAGATTTAGAGAGAAGTATCCTAAGTATAAAAACTTAAGAGATCCTCAATTAAGATCAATTATAAAATCTTTTAATAAAAGAGTTTATGAAACTGTAATTGATAAGAGAAATGGAATAGAGCTTCCTGAGTCATTAGGATGTTTATTCATTGGAACTTGTCAAGCTAGTAAAAAGAAAAATATTGATTTTGCTAAATCTAAAAAGTATGGTGTTAAAGTTGCCAACAAAAATTGGGATAGTAACGGTAAGCTTGCTAAGATATTCTTTACTAATGGAACGTTAAAACACAAAATTAAAAATAAAGAGTTTTGGGGTTTTACAGGTTGTAGAGAATTTAAAAGGGCTGTTGCTAAAACATATCCAGAAAATTGGAATAACTACATAGTAGTAGATCCAAGACAAAAATTAAAATTAGCTTACTCTAAAAAGGTAGCTAATGAAATAAGACTTAAAAAGCAAGATAATGCTTTAAAAGACTATAATGAATTTGACCTATGAGTACAACAGTTGGCGAAGCCATATCAAGAGTAAGAAATACACTTAAAGCTGTTAAGGAAGATCCATTTCTAACAGACAGAACAATCTATTTTTCTATTATTAAATACGGTCAATCTCTTATGAAGAGAGAAGACAATCAATTAAGACTTATGAAGATTAGTAATATCTTCAAAGTAATGCCTTATGTAGAACTTATAGAAGTAGATAAAGTAGATGCTGCATGCGTAGGTGTATATTCGGGATGTTACTTTAAAAGAACTAAGGAACGTATTCCAGATCTTCTAACAGGTATACAAGGTCCTATATTTAGGACTGTATCTTCTATTGATGGTTCTATAGAGTTATTTAGAACTGATCCTGGTACTTGGGTCTCTATGACTAAAACTACTACATGGAAATATAATAAGCGTCAATACTTTTGGTATCTTGATGGATATTTATATTTTCCTAATCTTATTTGGGATGCTGTAAAGGTAGAAGCAATATTTGAAAATGATACAGAAAGTTGTGATTCTGATAAATGTTTGGTAAAACAAGAACAGTCTCTTAACATACCAGATTATTTATTTTCTGAAATAGAACAATATGTAATTAAAGAATTAGCAATGACATTGCAAGTTCCTACAGATGGAGCTGATGATGGACAAAATACACTTAGATAATGGCAACTAAAAAAAGTACATGTTGGAAAGGCTATGTAGCTAAAGGTAAAAAAAAATCACCTAGTGGAAAAAAAACTAAAGGTGGAAAAGCAAAAATGGTTAACAACTGTGTACCTAAAAAGAAAAAATAATGGATTATAACTATACATTAAAATATAGAACCTTTGATCAACTTTTAGAAGATGTAACTGTAGATTTAAATACATTTGCTCTTGAGAATATGATCGAGCCTCAGCAGCTTATCAAGCTTGCTAAGAAACTTAATTATGATTTAGGTCTTAGGATTAATCAACAAAAAGAAATCATCTTAGATGTAACTCATGGTAAAGTAAAATTACCTGATGATTTCTATACTTTTAATTTTGCTTATATATGTGGTAGTTTTAAAACAAGTGTAGGTTATGATGGCTTTGCAGGAGGTACTAATATGCAAGAGGTTAGGATAACTGATGGAAGAATTCCTGAAACATATAGTGATTTTCCCGCAGCTGTTCCAGATCAATGTGATACTTCTAAACCTACATGTTGTTGTGATGATAAAGGTAATGCAGGTACATGTTTAGTACATAATCCTCAACAACCTTATGGTAATGAGTTAACTAAACCTAGAGTTTTTATGAACTGTAAAGGAGAAAGTTATGAGCTTATACAAGTTATTAATTCTTCAGAGACAAGAACTTATACAGAACTTCATCCTCTTAGAATGAAAGCAAGTCAGAATATAGAATGTGATTGTCCTAATTTATATTATAATACTGTAGATGAAGGATGGATTAAACATGGTTTTTTGTATACTAATTTTCAAACAGGAAAAGTGTACTTAAACTACCAAGGTCAGATGGAAGATGATGAGGGTAATTTATTAGTTCCTGATCATGATCTTTTAAATGAATACTATGAGTATGCATTAAAGTCTAGAATACTTGAAAATTTATATATCAATGGGGAAGATGTTTCTCAAAGAATGCAACTAATTGAACAAAGATTAAAAGCTGCTAGAAACAATGCTAAGAGTTTAGTTAATACACCAAACTTTGCAGAACTGAGACAAATATGGTCTGCAAATAGAAAAGCTATGTATTATAGATACTATGATATGTTTAAATCTCACGGTCCACTAAGTGGATATAATGTAAATAGAAGTGCAAGACTACAATAATGGCAGAAAAACAACCTAATACTAGTTTAGATAAAACACGTTCTTTTGTAAAAGGGTTAACAAGAGATACAGATCCTTCCTTTATTCAGGACGGAATGTGGAACTATGCAAGAAATGCATCTAACAATACAAGAGAAGGTGATATAGGAACACTGTCTAATGAAGAATCAAATGCTCTGTGTGGTATAATAGGTTCAGACATAACCATTCCAATAAATGTAGTAATCATAGGTGCTATTCCTTTATTTGAAAGTAAATGGATTGTTTATTCCGCAATATATGATGGTGCTAATAATAATGTTATTACATCTGAGGTAGGTTTATTTGAAGAAGAGTTTTGCAAGTACAGACCTATAGTTAGAGATGAGTGTTTAGGTTTTAGTAAGTTTAATTTAATATCAGGAGCATCTAGAGAAAAACAAGATTGTACCTGGCAGGTTTATTGGGCTGATGGAAATAATCCTGATAGATTTATGAACATAGGAGATCCTAAACTATGGCCTTCCTCTGATTATGTTTGGCTTGGTGGATTAGATGGAACTAATACAATCAATTATTATTCAAATGGTAGTGATACTAAATTTCTTTGGCCAGGAGTTTCTTGGGAAGAAAGGTGTGTTATTGAAAATACAGATACTGTAATAGATCCTGAAAATGATGAAGCTGGTTGTATTATATGTACAAATACAAATAAGTTATTTTGTGACGGTGTACGTCTATCAAGTTTAGTTAAAACACCTTGTGTTGATATAGGCATTGGTTCTCAACAGGGTTTAGTGTTAAATGGTTCTTATGCTGTAGGTTTAGCTTATAGTATTAATAATCAAACTGTAACAAATTATTTTTCACTTTCATATGTTCAACCTGTATTTAATGAAGTAGATGGTAAAGGTTCTTTAGAAATTAACATTGAAGATTTAGATTCAGAACATTTTGACGAGTATGAATTATCAGTTGCATATATTATTGCAGGTATTGTAGATTATAAAATCTTAGGATACTATTCTATAAATACAAAAAAAATAGTTTTAGATCAGATATCTGAAAGTTTAGAAAATACAAATCCTACAAATATATTTCAATTAAACCCAGTTATAGAAACATCTAGTCAATTAGTTGAGGCTGATAGATACTTACTTAAAGTGGGACCTAAAAGTAGGTTTGATTTTAATTATCAACCCTTAGCAAACTTAATTAAGTCTGAGTGGGTTTCTGTAGAGTATCCTGAAACATATTATAAAGACGGTAATAAAAATGCTGGCTATCTTAGAGATGAAGTATATACATTCTTTATAAGATGGGTCTATAATACTGGAGATAAATCTGCATCATATCATATTCCAGGAAGACCTGCTGTTGATTATGACGGATTAGGTCTTGAAAACAGTGATTATACAGATCAAAATTCATTTGATGGTGATACAAGACTTTTTGAAACTATTAATACAGCAACAATTATTCCGCAAGGTTCTCCTGTTGACAATGGTGATGGTGGGGAAATAATAGCTAAAGGCAACATGGCTTATTGGCAATCTACTGAAAGGTATCCTTCTGATAAACCTGAAATATGGAATTCTAGTTATTACTGTTGGACTCATGAAACAAGTGCAGATTATGATTTGTGTGGTAAACCTATAAGACATCATAAGTTTCCAGACAATGCATTAAGCTCAGGAACTAATCACTTTATACAAAAAGCTAATGGTAAGTTTTTTATTAGACTTATGGGTATTAAGTTTAAAGATATTACGTTGCCTAAAGACAATGATGGTAATGATATAAAAGGTATTGTAGCTTATGAAATATTAAGAGGATCTAGAATTGGTAATAAAACTGTAGTAGCTAAAGGTATGGTAAATAACTTTAGAGATTATCAATTGCAAGGAGTGAGTGCAGATAATCCTAGTAAGGTAGGTCTATACGCTAACTATCCTTTTAACTGTATTAAACCAAAGAAAAATAGCAATAACTCTAATGATTTTAATTACAACTTTAATGATCCGTACATACTAAGTAGAGAGGGTGAAGAAGCTGCTATATCACCAGGAGATCCTGGGTTTATAAATCAGAATATTCCAACAGACATGTTGAGCTTTCATTCACCTGATACTTCATTTAAGACTCCGTACTTACAGATGTCAGAAATGAAAATATACGGTTACTTGAAAGGTCAAGCGGAACAAAGATTTATAGAACCAATTGGTCATCCTGAGTTTCAATTGCTTTCAGACTTTGTTGTACTAGTAGGATTACTAGGTGGTATTGTAAATGCACTACTTAGAACTGGTGGTAATCTTAAGATAAATTATCCAGCGGGTACATTTGAACCACAGTATATACCTAATACATTTGGTGGCTCTGCTAATAATCTTCCTGCATGGGCTTGGCAAATTTCAGAAGTTGGTGGTGTAGGTGTAGGAGGTACAATTCCGCCAACTCCTAACGTAGATACTAGTATAGAAACTGATCAAGATTATCTAGGTAATAAAACTGAAACTGATGATGTTAATGCGGCAAACTCAGGATTAAGTCCTGAAGAAGTTAAAGATAGAATTGATTCTTACAATGCATTTCAAGCTGTCTTCTTTCCTAGTGGTCCTAATGGTACACCTATAGATCAAATAATGACTGAAATAGAAGATGACTTTGCTAAAATCGGTGGTTATTATACTGTACCTACATTAGAAAGAGATTACACCTATGCAGATTATATACCAACTATACCTGGAGTGCCTATATCTGATGATTGGGGTTTACTTTTGTTTCATACTTTAGAAGGACTTCAGATTACTATTGACTTAATAAAAGCAATTGCAAGATTTAGACAATATGCTTTAGAACAAATTGGTCACGGTGATTATAATCAGTTTAAACCAGCCAACTTAGATATATCTAGATATTCAATTGAAGATGGCATATATGTATTTAAAGAAATTCAGGATTTTCCTGAGTATTTAGATTCAAGTGGTACTTCTAGAAGTTACAGAATAAACAATCTTAATAGACCTAACAAACCTGTATTAAGAGTTGCAACTCCTGGAGGTACACAACAGGGTCCTGATTATATAACAGAAGGTGGTGACTATGTTGATCAGTCATTAATGACATTAGACTATGCTGCATCAACATTTGGTAATGTGTCATATACAAATGAAGGAAAAGAACAACCTTTCACAAATGATATAGCAAGTTACTATGCGGGTTTAAAATTTAGGATAAAAAATCAGTATGGTCAACTTGATACAGTAAGACAGATTATTGCTACACCTTGTGAGCAAAAGATTAACTTTGATAACTTGGCAGAAACACAAACATACTCTCCCGATGCAAGTTGTCCAAGTCCTTTAGTTATAAAAAAGATACAAGAGAGTAAAGTATTTTTTGGAGGAGATACTTATATAAATAGATTTACTGAAAAGAATATAATGCCTTTCTTTCAGTTTTGGTTATACAATACTGCAAGAGGTGAAGAGTTTAATTATTTCTTATATCCATCTGTACCATTTCCAAAGTTTTGGGCAAACAGTCAGCCTTGGGATATCTCTGAAATTAATTTAACAAATTTTACAGATTATATGTCAGGCTCTAATCAAGGATCTGGTTTATTACCATCTAGTTATTACAATCTAGATAATCCAAACTATGACGCTGATGATAATAAAACATCACCTGTAGATTTTCTAGATCCTCTTAGTTCAGGTTATCCAGGATTATTTACACCCAAGAAGTCATACTTCTATTTAGCTAATGGTGGCATAAGAGATTTCTTTGTAGAGAGTGATGTTCTTGTAGATTTTAGAACTAGAGGCGATCTTCAAAGACAGTATCATTACGATAAGTATAGATATACAGACTTGGTTTCTTTGTTTGATATTAATCCTGATATTTTAAAAGCAGGTAACTTTTATGACTATGAGTACTCATTAAGTGTTTCTGAATTTTTTGTTAATCAAACATTTAGTTTAGGTGCACTACAGGGAAGAAACTATGATCCAACAGTAGCTGACCTATGTTTTACATTTTTTCCAAATGTTATAAATTATTCTTTACCTGAAACAAAAGAAAGTATTGTAGCATCGTGGAGAACATTCTTACCTCTTAACAAAGTAACATTTAAGAATAATGTAAACTCAGTTAAGAGTTTTGCTAAAACAGGTATGTTCATTACTTTTGAAAATGCAAGCCCTTTAATGTATCAGGGTGTAGATCAAAGAGAAGATTACATAGGTGTATCTGCAACTATTGGTGATGGGTTATTATTTTCTGCTACCCCTAGAAATGTAACTGCTGCTGAAGCTAAATATGAATTTGGATCTTCTCAAGATAGACTTGGTGTCATATCTTCTCCTGCGGGTCTTTACTTTATAAGTCAGCAACAAGGTAAAATATTTACATATGGAGATAGTCTTCAAGAGATATCTTCTGTTAATATGAAGTGGTGGTTTGAAGAGTTCTTACCTTATAAGCTTACTGAAGACTTTCCTGACTTTCCGCATGTAGATAATCCAGTAGCTGGAATAGGGTGTTCCGCAGGATATGATAATGGAAATAGCATCATTTACTTTTCTAAAAAAGATTATTTTTTAAAGCCTGAATATAAAGGTAAAGTTGAATATTTATATGATGATAAGTTTTCAGTATTGATAGATAGTGATGTAACAAGAGGAAATAAAATTACTGTAAAGCTTGGTGATTCTAGAATCTTTGAAGATGCTTCTTGGACTATAAGCTATGATCCAAAAAGTCAGCAATGGATTTCATTTCACGATTGGCATCCTAATCTATACTTATCAGGAAGAAATAAACATTACACTACCAAGTTAGGTGGTGTATGGGAACAGAATGCAGGCTGCAATGATTATTGTAATTTCTATGGAACGCAGTTTCCATTTGAAGTTGGTATACCAATACCTACAGGACAGAATGTAGTTACAGTAAGAAGTGTAGAATATTTCTTAGAGTGTTATAAAAGAGATGCTCAATTTTGTGTAGACCAATATCACATATTAGATTATAACTTTGATCAAGCAATTCTTACAAACTCAGAGCAAGTTTCAGGATATTTAAATTTAAACATATTTCCCAAGAATAATATAGTACTTGCTCAAGATTATCCTAAAGTAAACGTAAACTCTGTAGATATATTAGTATCTAAAGAAGAGCAGAAATACAGGTTTAATCAATTCTGGGATATTACAAATGATAGAGGAGAGTTTCCTACTGGATCCTCATATCCTCCTACAGGACCTCTTGTGCCAGGTACTACAACTTTATTAGGTAACTATACTCAAGAACAAATTTGGAATACTAAAGCAAATGGTTATGTACAAGAATTAAATCTAAATAATTTAAACTATAATAAACCGCAGCTTCAAAGAAAGAAGTTTAGACATTATAATAACTTTGTAAGGTTGATTAAGAAAAACCCTCAAGATGCAAATATGGTATTACGTATAGCCAATGTTAAAAATCAAAATTCTCCTAGATAATGAATAAAAGAAAAAAAGGTTACAGAAGAGTCTATGATGAAGGAACTGGCAAAACAAAACTTGGTAGAAGAAAAGAAGTTGATGTATATAGACCCCTTACAGGTGTTGGTAAAACTTTAGTAAAAGACATTACTTATAAGTCAGATGATTCTCCTAGAGTTAAGTATACAGAAAGGGAAGTAACTAGAAGAAATAAAGATGGTTCTGTAAAATCTTATAAAAACATTGTCAGAAAAAACGGTAAGATAGTTGATGAAGCTACTACTAAAAAAATCAAGTATAAAGATGGAGGGCCTAAAGTAAAACAAAGAAGAGGTGTTAGAGAGAATCCTGATGGTTCAGTATCATCTCATTTAATGAGAGCTGAATATATTCCTGAAAGAGGATGGGTAGGTTTTCCTAGTTTATTTCAAAACTCTATACCTTATGCTGATGATTCTCAAAATTGGGTTGACATGTCTGATGAAGAAGATTGGATGAAGGTTTATGAAGAAGCTGACGCAAGAGGTGAAGTATATGACTTTGGAGAAGATAAGGAAGCTGCATTAGCATTTGGTGAAGGTTCTTGGAAAGATCAATTACCAGAAAGAGAGGGTGAAAATGAATCTATATCTTCACCAGAAGCATGGGAACAAGAAATAAGAAGAGTGGAAAAAGAAATAGGAAATCCTAGAGGATGGACTATGGATAGTTATAATATGCTGCAAGATAAATTAAATGAATATAAAGCTTGGAGAGAAAAAAATCCCGAAGTAGTAGATCATTCTAATAAACCAAATGAGTATGTAGTACCACTTCCTCCTCATTTAAATGCTGATCAATATATAGAGGTTGAATTAAGTGATGAAGAAGTAGAACAGTATAAAGCTGGTGGATATGTATTAGAGGAACTAGAAGAAGGTGGAGAAGATAGTGATCCTCCATTTGGACCTAAGTCAAAAGAAGACAGAAAAAAACTTTATAACTATAGCACTGATCAGGAAGCACCAAATATGATTCTCACATATAAAGATGATAAAAAGTTTATTGATAGTATAGCAAATTGGCAAACTGTTTCAGGCGTTTCAATTAATGACAAATTCAGTGAGCAAATTAAAGCTAGGCTTTATACGGGTAATTATGGTTATAATCCAGCAACAGGAACTTTATATAATTTAAATAAACTTTCTGGAGGTAAATCTAAAATATCAACTATAAAAGATCCATATGTATTAGATGTTAAAAAAGATCTAGATGCAACTGCGGGAAAATCAAACAAAGAAGCTGCAGAATACTATCAGAAAAAAGAAGATGCTTTAGCAGAAAAGTATGATAGAGAATGGAAATCTAACAGGCATTCTGTTGCAATTGATTCATCTGATGCTTGGAATCCTTTTTTTGAATTAAAAGATAAGTATGGAAGAACGTATAATACTCAAAAATTTGCAGGTCAGTCAGTAATGATGACAGATGAAGAAGAGGCTGTATATAGAAAAGCTATGCTTCAACATAATGCACCTATTGCTCAACAGCAAATGAATACTTTATTTTCTATACCTGCATCTTTTACACCAGCTGGTTTGGGTATAATGGGTATGCATGGTGCTGCAAACTTGGCTCTAAACTCAGGACCAGAATTTGTAGAAAATCCTTCATGGTCTAATGCGGGTAGTGCTGGATTAGATTTACTTATGGCATCACCTGTTGTAATTCCTGCTGGTATATCTGCAGTAAAAGGTGTAAATAATTTAAGGAATGTTAAATTACCATATCCTAAAATGGATCCTAATAAGCTGGCAGCTACTTATAGGACAGAATTAATTTCTAACCCGCCAAAACCATCTTTGCAGATTAAATCTACAATGCCAGGAGGTCCTTTTGAAAAACAACTTTCTAAAACAGGAGAAATTAATGTAAAGAATATTCAAACACATATAAATAAAGCAGATGTTAGTAAGCAAGATAAGTTTATACTTCAAAAAACTTTAGATAAAAATTTTGCAGGACAAACTAAAATAAATTATGAAGATTTTAAGACAGCTGTTTCAGAGAATTTAGTTCCTTTGAAAAAAATAATTACTAGTGATCATGCTGAGTTTGGTATAAATAGACTTAATTACCATACACCTAATAACTTACCTATTGCTCAAAAGGTAGAGAAATCAAGCCTTAATGAGACTCTAAAAAGAATTGATAACGATATAAAAAATATTGACTATGAATTTAATAATTTGCAGAGACAACGGGAAAATAGAAATATATTAGAGCGAATAAATCCTATAAAAAGATCTGACATGCAATGGGAAATGCAGTATCTTAAGGGTCGGAAAGAAAAACTATTAAAGGAGAAACAAAACCTAATAAAGAATGACCCTAACAAAATAGTTAATTTAAATGAGACCGTTCTATATGGAAATGCTGATGAACTTGGTATAGGAAGTGATGCACATTTTAGAAATAATCCAGAAACTTTAGGGCATAGTAGAGTAATGGTAACAGGAGAAGAACCTGAAGTAATGCATTTTATAGAAACTCAAAGTGACTGGGCTCAAGGTGGAACAAAAATACATGTTAATAGAACTAAAAAATTAATTGAGAAGAAAAATAAACAGATTGAATTAACTAAGAAATATCAAAAAGATCTAAAAGATGCTTATAAAAAAGGTGAAAATTTTGAAGGGTATCCTATTCATAGTTATCAGATAGAAGGTGTTGAAAGAAGACTTGTTACTAGACAACATGAGCTGATTGAATTACAGTCCCGATTAAAAAATCCTGATCAAAAAAACTTTTTACTAGGTTTTCATCAAGAGCGTTTGTTGCAAGAAAATATGTTACATGCTGCTGAAAATGGTAATACTATAATAAGGTATCCTACTTCAGAAACAGTTGCAAGAATACAAGGTTATACACCAGAGCTTCTTAAAAAGCAGCCTTCCCTTCAAGGTATTATGAACAAATATAAAAATACTCCTAAAATGGTTAAAAAGATTTTAGACGTAGATGTTAAAACAGTAACTGATGTTAAAGGAAATACTTGGTATGAATGGTCTATTCCAGAAGATTTCTTACAAGGTACAAGACCAATAAAAGCACTGAAGAAAGGTGGTTCTATAGAAGTTGAATTAACACCAAAGGAAGTAGCAAGATATAAAGCAGGAGGATATGTTTTAGAAGAATTACGTCATGGTGGTTTTCATGAAGGAGATCCTCCTGATAATTTAACTTTTGCACAAAAAAAACAAGCTTATAATGATAGTCTTACTTTATACAACTGGAGTAAAAATTTAAGAAAACTTGAACGAGAAGCAGAGTCTTTTCCAGAACCAACTGTAGAAGAAAAAAAGGATAATTGGTTATATGATGAACGCTTAGGTGCTAGAGCTGATGGGGTAATGAGAAAATTTATGCGAGCAGCTAATCCTGAAGTGCAAAGAACTATAGGTAATCCACAATATGCAGAAGCTATTGCTAGACTAGCTAGGTTAAATCAAGAAGAACCTGGATATAAAGCTAATTGGGTTAATGTACCCGATGAGTTTAATCAGTCTTTAAGTAATAATTGGACTAGTTATGACAGACCTACTACACCTGTTAGAAAGCCTACAATGGAAGAAGCCTATAAAACTGTAGATAAAGATAAATATCCTACACTTGAAGACTTTGTGTTTGCT
>Ga0233412_10000747_pt1 | contig 18192 bp, 12 predicted proteins | sample Na_anoxic_4_MG_FD_180667 | JGI IMG/M metagenome (GOLD analysis project Ga0233412, IMG submission 180667) | Seawater microbial communities from Saanich Inlet, British Columbia, Canada - Na_anoxic_4_MG | ecosystem: Environmental > Aquatic > Marine > Inlet | place: Canada: British Columbia...
CGGCGGCGGCGGCGGCGGCGGCGGCGGCGGCGGCGGCGGCGGCGGCGGCGGCGGCGGCGGCGGCGGCGGCGGCGGCGGCGCCCAGGGTTCGTATGCCGAGATGACCAGCCCGCCACGCAGCTGCGGCAGCGCCACCAGGGCGGTGGGGGACGACGTGCCCGAGGTGGCGGCCGGCCACTGCAGCGCCGTCGGCACCGGGCAGCCCGGGTACCGGGCCGCAAAGGTGGCCAGGGCGGCGCTGCGGTCCTCGCCCAGGCTCTCCGCCCCCTGCGCCGCCTCCACCTGGTAGGTGTAGATCTCGCCGCTGCCACCCGAGCCCGGTCGGGAGCGGTACGTTGTTGCGGGACACGAAGGTGTCTTGGCGCCGCCGGTCTTGATGTAGCCCAGCTGCGACAGCACCAGCACCGCCACGACCCCGCCGATGCACAGCAGCACCGCCAGGATGGTGAAGCCGATCTTCACCTTGGTCCCCCGGCTCATCGGCGAGACGTCTAGTGTGCGCCGCATCGTGGGCGGCGGTGCCGACTGCTGCGACAGCAGCTCCCGGTCGGACAGCGACTGGTACATCTCCCCGGGCACCTCGCCCACAGCACTGCCCACCATGGCCGGCAGCGGCGGCGGATCCATTTACCTGTACCGGCCCTTTTTTTTGGCGACAGCTGGTGCGTTAATATGAAGAGCGTCCGGCGCAAAAATAATCTTGGTCCCCTGTAAAGAACAGCCCATGCCCAGCACCACTGCTCCACTCGAGGCCGGCGGCGGCCGCCGCACCAAGCGCAAGACCGAGACGGCCGGCGGCCAGGTCATCAAAACGTACTACCTCTGCGACTCGGTGGGGTCGCCGTTCAAGCGGTACGCAAAGAACGAGGCACGCAATGCCCCGCCGTCTGCCGCTGCCCGCAAGCTCGCCAAGCACGTGGTGGGCAAGAAGAAGGGGGCCCATACCATCCATGTTCGTGCCCGTGGAACACACGGCAAGTACTCGGATGGTCGCCCCAAGGTGTTCGGGTACACCGTTCGCCGTGTCATGGTGGACGTATCGCCGTGGAAAATTGAGCAGTCAGTCGCTCACGGATACATCAACCCCGCCACCGGCAGAGAATACGAAGAAGGCGATAAGATGCCCGCTTACGATGTCAAGGCCAAGAAGAGGAAGGCGTCCAAGAAGAAGTCCGCCAAGGGCACCAAGCGCAAAGCTGCGACGAGCGGCAAAAAGAAGAGCGGCAAAAAGAAGAGCGCCAAAAAGAAGAGCGGCAAAAAGAAGAGCGGCAAGAAGAAGAGCAAGCGGCTCCGGGGCGGCGGCGGCTTCGAGGCGAAGGCGATGCTTGTAGACGAGTCAGAAACACAAGACGCCGCCACACTCATCTTGGACGCCAGCATGAACCCAACGAAAGCGGAGGATAAAAGTCGTTGTGACGCATGCCACGCATTATTGAAAGGGGACAGTGCGGATAGCAAGACTGTCCAAACATACGTGCTGCGGCTGGCTATAGCTATCGGCAAAACTGTGGAACCCAGCGGCAACGACGACAAAAAATTTAAGATAGTAGGAGTCGCAGAAACCGCCGAAGAAATGGCTGCTCTGATAGCCGCCAAAATGCCGGTGACAATAAAGGACGTGAGCAAAGACAAAACGCACGTGGTAGGCGAAGACGCAAAAGAATTAGTGCCGCTGAGCAAATTTCTGAAGGGCGAGTTGGAAGGAGATGAAACCATATTGGCATAACTCAAGCGACGTACTGGCGCAGTGCGTCCATGCACATGCGGCGCAGCATCGGTTCGAGGAGCTGCTCGAGGGGGCGGCGGGGGCGGCGGCGGCGGCGGCGGCGGCGTGGTGGCCTTGGCGCATGGACGGGGACACGTTCTACTGTACCGCTGGTCGGGTTGTAGCCAAGGACGACAATGTTACCGTCCTCCTCGACGTGGTCGAGTTGAGTGACGAGTTCTTGCATGAGGGTGTGCGGGTCTCGATCATCGAGCATCTCCACTAAGAGCTCATCGTCCTCTGAATTGTAAAATTCAACGTGGCGGAAGAGCGGCTCTCGGCAGATCGGGCACACCGGCCGGCGGAGTTCGAAAAGGCAGGTGGTGCAGATGTGGTGCCCGCAGGTGAGGGTGGTGGTGGTGACGGTTTCCAAGCAAACGGGGCACTCCATCACGTATTCAGCTCCCCGCTAGAAAAAAGAGGCCTTGGAGCCATTTCTTTTTTGTGCCGCTGGGAGTAAACGATGCGGAAGGTGCGCACTTTCCTATCCAGCGAGAAACATGTGGATCTCTTCTTCAAGCAGTTTAACATTTCACGGTACAGGATCCTCGCAATCTCCTTCATCTGCTGGATCGTTTCTTGGCTGGTCTACGTCGGACTGCTCTTTCTGTTCACGAAGAAACCGAGGCTCTCCGCCGGCTAGTCGGCGGCCAGCTGCGCCGCCGGGGCCAGCGCCGGGGCCAGCGCCGGGGCCAGCGCCGGGGCCAGCGCCGGGGCCAGCGCCGGGGCCAGCGCCGGGGCCAGCGCCGGGGCCAGCGCCGGGGCCAGCGCCGGGGAGGTCGGGGCGGCCGGGGCGGCCGGGGCGGCCGGGGCGGCCGTCGGTGGGGGGAGCGCAGCTGTGGGTGGTTGGGTGTGGCGAGATGTGATGTGGTGGAAGAGTTGGTGCGCCATGGCCGAAGGGTTGGTGTGAGATGGTGCCGGCTGCTGCATCTGTACCTGGGGCGGTGGCTGCTGCATCTGTACCTGGGGCGGTGGCTGCCGCATCTGTACCTGGGGCGGTGGCTGCCGCATCTGTGGCTGCCGCATCCGTACCTGGGGCGGTGGCTGCCGTATCCGTACCTGTTGCCGCATGCGGGTGGGTGGGGTCTGGGGTGAGTTGCGGTACCGTTGCAAGTCGGCGGCGGCGTCTTTTTCGTCTTGGAGGTGGTCGCTCAGCTGGTGCAGGTGGTTGCGCATGGTGGAGTTGTGGGTGGCAGTGTGGTGAATGGAGTCGGCCAGGGTCTGTTCGCTCGAGCGCAGTGTGTCGACGTTCTGTTGGAGTTGCTGCAGGGTGTGGTGCTTGGTGTTGATGCGCTTGTCGACAAATTGTATTTCGTTTGTGAGTTGGAGCTTGGTATCTTCGTGTGTCCGGAGTGTGCGCTGGTGCTGGCTGACCCGCTGCTGAAGATCGTTGCGTACACCGGCCAGGGTGTCGACCCGGGTATCCTGCTGCAGCTGCTGCAGCTGCTGGGTGCGGATGGCGAGCTGGTCCGCCAGCGAGCCGATCTCGGTCTCTGCCAGCCCGATCTGCCGCTCGAATTCTACGTCTTGCTGCTGCAGCTCCTCGATGTGGGTCTGGAAGGTGGCACCGGTCTCCTGCAGCTGCCGGATCTTGTCCTGTTCGTTATCCAGTAGCTTGCGCTGCTGTGCTCGCTCCTTCTGGCGGTGCTGCAGCTGCGTCTGCAGCTGGCGGTTGTGCTGGCGCATCTTGTCGACGGTGGCCCGCAGATGTGTGTGTTCCTGGGCGATAGTTTCGTGATCGATGGTCTGGATGGATTGTTGTAAGCGTTGGATGGCAGTCTCTTCGTCATGAATGTGGGAGCGCAGTTTTGTTTCGTGGTCTCGCAGCTTGTCCACGGAGGGCAGGCCTTGGATGTCGGTCGAGATGGCCTCCAGCTTCTTCTGGATGGCGGCATGTTTTTCGTGGAGCTGGTGCTTGGTCGAGCTGGCCTGCGCCAGGGTGCGCTGCAGGGCGGCGTTCTCGGTCTCGGCCTGGCGGATCTGGGTCTGCACGTCTTGGCGTTGTGTGCACATGTCGTCATATGTCTGCTGCTTGATGGGCAGGTCCTGCTGCAGCTGGTTGACGTCTTTTGTCTGGGTGGTGTGCTGCTCCATCAGGTGGTCATGTTCGGTGCGCAGCTTCGTCAGGGCATCTTCGTGAGTGTGACGATGCTGCTCGATTTTATCGTCAAGTTCTTGGGTCTGCTGCGCCAGCTGGCGGCTCTGCTCCTGCAGCCGCAGGTCCGCCGCCTTCTGGGACACGATGGAGCGCTGCAGCTCGGCCGTCGCCGTGCGGTGCCGCTCCGGCAGCGCCAGCAGCTCCTGCTCCCGGCGCAGCACCTGCGCCGCCATCTCCCGGTGGCGGGCCTCCCGCTGCGCCACCTCGAGCTGCAGCGCCCCCGCCTCGCTCTCCATGGCGGCCAGCCGCTGCTGGTGGTCGGAGCGCAGGGCGCCGGCCTTGGCGGTGGAGGAGGTGTCCCGGTGGCTGAGCGAGTCGATGGACGCCTTGAGCTCCCGCAGCTTGGCGCTGTGGCTGCTGCGCTCCATCTCGAGCCGCTTGTTCTCCTTGCGGGCCATGTCGATCTGCTGGCGGCGGCTGCGTTCGTCATCTTCGTGGCGTTTGACATCCTTTTGCAGGCCCTCTACTTCGAGGCGGAGGAGGGCGGCGTCCTGTCCGTCTCGCAGGTCCTGGAGCTCGCCTTCGAGCTGGCAGCGCAAATCGTCGGATTGCAGTTTGGCCTGGGTGAGGGCGGTCTTGAGGGAGCGCAGTTTCTGCAGTTCACGATTCCGTTCTTCTTGGATGAGGGTGAGGCGGCTGCGGAGAAGATCGTTTCTCTGACCTTGCTTGGTGAGGAGCAAGTCGCCTTGGGCGGAGCTGTCGTGGATGGTGTCGAGTTCGGATTCGAGTTCACGAATCTTGGTGCGCAGCTCCTGGGCTTTGGTGATCTCGGTGACGGCGGACATTATCTTCAGTGCGAGATTTTATGCGTACTGCGCCTGCGATTTGGGGAGCGCTCGCCATTGAGATGTTTCATCGTGGTGTGATCAGCTGCGGGCGCACCGCCCGCCGAGGGCTGCACGGGCAGGCGGGCGCCCCGGGCGTGGTGGGGCTGGAGCTGTACATGCCATCTCAGTACGTGAGCCAGGAGCGCCTAGAGGCGTACAACGGTGTGGCGGCGGGCAAGTACACCCAGGGTCTGGGTCAGACCGCTATGGCTTTCGTTGATACGGACGAGGATGTGCAGAGCATGGCGTTGACGGTGACCGAGCGGCTGCTGGACCGCTATGGTGTGCACCCCCGGGAGGTGGGTCGGCTCGAGGTGGGCACCGAGTCGATGGTGGACAAGTCCAAGTCGGTGAAGAGCACGGTGATGTCGTTGTTCAACGAGAAAGGGGTGTATGACGTGGAGGGAGTGGATTGCTTGAACGCCTGTTATGGCGGCACGGCGGCGTTGTTCAACGCCATCGCCTGGATGCAGAGCCCGGAGTACGATGGGCGCCTGGCGCTGGTGCTGGCCGGCGACATCGCCGTGTACCCGGCCGGCCCGGCCCGGCCGACCGGCGGGGCGGGCATGGTGGGGCTGCTGCTGGGGCCGGGCGGCATGATCACGCTGGATGCGTGTCGCCATTCGCACATGGAGCATGCCTACGACTTTTACAAGCCGCACCTGGATTCCGAATATCCGCTGGTGGACGGCCATCTCTCCAACGACTGTTACCTCCGGGCGCTGACCGAGTGCTGGGAGGGGTACAGCGGGCGCTTCGCCGCCGAGCACGGTCACCGCCCCCGGCTGGGCGAGGACATTCAGTTTTCGCTCTTCCACCACCCGTACACCCGCTTGGTGCGCAAGAGCTTCGCCGCCCTGTGGGGCGTGGAGCACGGCGAGGCGGACCCGAAGCGGCAGCTGGCGGGCAGCGAGGCGCTGTACCGCACCATGGTGGAGCCGTCGACCCGCCTGAGCGCCCAGCTGGGCAACCTGTATACCGGCTCGTTGTACGCCTCGCTGCTGTCGCTGCTGCACTACGAGCCAAACAAGACCTTGCTGGGCGCCCGGATGAGCTTGTTTTCGTATGGCTCGGGGCTCACCGCCACGCTCTTCTCGGGGCAGGTGCACCCGGCGGCGGGGGAGTGGCTCGACGGGGTGCGCCAGCGGCTGGACCTGGGCCAGCGGCTGGAGCAGCGGCGGGAGGCGACGCCCGAGGCGTACTCTGCCGCCATGCTGCGGCGGGAGGAGCAGGTCGCCCCCACCGCCTCGCCGCACCAGGAGGCCGGCGTCTACTACCTGCAGGGGGTGGGCGCCGTCACCCGCCACCGCCGGTACGAGAAGTTGGAGGCGGCGCCGCACCAGGAGGCGGCCGCCCTGCGGGATACCGCCACCTCCCGGTGCGAGAAGTTGGAGGCGGCGCCGCACCAGGAGGCGGCCGCCCTGCGGGATACCGCCACCTCCCGGTGCGAGAAGTTGGGAGTCGGCCGAGCCGAGACCCTTCTTTTTTTTTGAGGCGCCGATCGGTCGGCACCTTCCAATGAGCCAGATGGCGGCGCCGAATCCGTTCCTTTCGTTTGTGTGGCAGGGGCGGGGGGAGGCGGCCCCGCCGGCCAAGCGTGTGAAGCGAGTGCCGGCGCTGGACCCCTGCTGGGAGGCCCGCCTGGCGTCGCTGTCGAAGGGCGCCAGCCTCGAGATGGCGGGCATGGTGAACCGCAACAATGCGCTGGGCCTGAGCAAGTTGCGGGGCAACTTTGCGCTGTTTGCGCTTGAGCAGAAGCAGCGCCACCCGACCCATGTGGTATTAATGCGTAAAGGTGAATTTTATGAGGCTATGGGTGTCGATGCAATCATGATCGTGGAGCACACCCAGGCCAACCCGCACCGTTCCCGGGGCACCCGCAAGCTCGAGACGCTCATGGCCGGCGTGCCCCGCTCCAACCTGCACAGCACGCTGGAGCGGCTGGTGGAGCAGGGGCTGCGCATCGCCGTATACGAAGAAATGCACAGTGGCATGGGTGTGGCTGGCCGGGAGCTGTCGCAGATCGTCTCGCCGTGCAATCCGAGCTACGTCAACGGAGAGGGCCCGCTGCCGCCGCACTTTGGCGAGGGGCGGCCGCTGGTGGGGGTGCACTGGGGCGAGCTGGGGCACACCATGTACGAAATATGCCTCACCAGCCGCACGGTGCAGGAGTGGGGCGGGCTCAGCAGCGAGGTGCTGCACGCTCGGCTGCAGCTGCGCTCGCCGCTGGTGCTGTACACGCAGGGCATGCCCACCCTGGTGGTGAAGCAGTACCGCCACCTGGAGGTGGTGTCGCTGGATGACTATGACGACTTCAAGGGCATCATGCTGCGGCACATGGAGCGGGATATGGGTGTGGACGTGTCCGAGTTCCAGCACACGGAGCTGTCCCGCTCGGAGCAGGGGCCGCAGCCGCTGCACCTCTGGACGGCGCAGCAGCTGGGCGTGCTGCCCTGCCCCGGCGTGCCCTCGCTGGTCGACCGGCTGGTGCCCGCCGCCGCCCCGGCGGCCTGCCGGGCCTTCCTGCGGGAGTGGCTGCTGACGCCGCCGCCGCCGGCGGAGGCGGAGCGGCTGCGCTCGCTGTGCCAGCTGCTGGTGCGGGAGCCCACGCTCACGCTGCCGGCTTTCCCGGCGCTCAGCCCGCACCGGCTGATGAGCCTGCTGCACTCGGAGCGGGCCGGGCTGGACACCTTCGAGTCGGTGGCCAAGCTGCTGCGGGCGGCGCTGCAGCTGCGGGCGGCCGCCCCCGGGGGGCCGCTCGGCCGGGTGGCGGAGCTGGCGCTGCAGGTCGCCCGCTTCCGCACGGGGCTGCGGCGGGAGCAGCTGGACGCCTCAGCGCTGGAGCGGCTGCTGGCGCCGGTGGCGGCGGTGCTGCCGGCCGGGCCCGATCCGCATTCGTCGGTCTCGCCCATTCCTGACGAGTGGCTGGAGCGTAACGAACGTGACTGGCGCCGCTCGCTGCACCCCACCCGGGTGGCCGACCTGGTGCCGCAGGTGGCGCAGACGCTGGCGGCGCTGGCGGCGGCGCTGGCGGCGGCGCCGGGCCGGGTGCGCTACCACGCCGCCCTCAACAGCCTGGGAGTCGCCATCGACGCAGTACCCGAGGCGGAGTGGGTGGCCGTATACGACAAGCGCCATACGCCGGTGCCCGGCCTGTACACGACCGTCGACCTCGAGGAGCTGCAGGAGCGGTACCTGGACCTGTGCCAGCAGCTGCGCCGCCGGGTGGCGGAGCAGTACAGAAACCTGTGTGTCACGATGAGAAGCGGGCTGTCCTCGTACCACCTGCTGCTGCAGTGGTCGCTCGTGTGCAGCACCGCCTGGCACCACGTGGTGGCGGCGACCAAGGCCCGGTGGGCGCTCGCCGACATGGACACCTCCCCCGCCGCCGCCCTGGTGGTGGACGGCGCCCGGCCCTACTGGCTGGCGCAGGGCACCCCCAACACGGTGTCGCTGAGCGAGGTGTGCATCCTCACCTCGCCCAACGCCAGCGGCAAGAGCACGCTGCTGCGCACGCTGGGCGCCGTGGCGCTGCTGGGGCTGTGTGGGCTGCACGCCCCGGTGGAGCGTGCGGTGGTGCCGGCGTACCACATGGTGTGCTTCCGCACCGCCTCGGGCGACAACCCCAGCCAGGGGCTCAGCTCGATGGCGCTCGAGCTGCAGGACATCCGCACGATAATGCGGTGCGTCCACCCCGAGCGGCCGTCGCTGGTGCTCACAGACGAGTTATGCAAGGGCACCTCCGCCCGGGAGGGCAGCTGCTTCTTCCTGGCGCTGGTGGAGTGGCTGGACCGGCGTCCGGTGCACGGTATCATGGCCACCCATCTGTACGAAGTTTTGGACATGCCGGCACAGTACACACGGGTGCAGCCGGTGCGGATGAAGGTGCAGCACGACAATGTGGTGCCGACCATGCACTACGTGCTCGAGCCCGGGCGCTGCAACTACAGCATGGCGCTGGCGCTGGCGCAGCAGATGGAGCTGCCGGCGGAGATCGTCAAGCGCCAGGCGGAGCTGGAGCAGCGACAGCACACCATTGATTCGTCTGGCACCACGCCCCAGGAAGAGTCGCTGTGCCAGTTTCTGGAGTCTTTGTCGTCCATTGTATATACGGTCCAACCCGACCAACACCCCCCCGCCAGCTTGGCACGCCGGTCGGTCTTGTACGTCTTTAAGTGCCCGCCGGCGCCCTACCTGTACTACGTCGGCGAGACCGACGATATCATCCAGCGCCACCAGCGCCATCTTCGGAACGGTCGCACCGGCGTCATGTACGTTGTCTGCATGCCGCACAAGTCGGCAGCCCGCAAGAACGAGGCGGCCCTGATCCACAAGTGCAAGGCGTGGGGCCTGCTGCTGGAGTCGGATGCGGACGGTAAGCACCTGCACTTCGGCGGCGCTGACTGACCAACTAAATCTTGGTCAAACAGGTAGATCGGCATGGATGCGGCGCCGCACCACCTCGCCGAGCCCTGCCCCTTTGACGAAAGAGCCCACCTCCTCGTACAACGAGCCACTCTGCACCGGTACTTCCACTGGTGGTGGCGAGTGACAAAACGGTTCTCACTGATCGAGTGGTTCCGTCCTGTGCGTCCGATTGTGCAAAAATAAATACGCCCAGCCTGGACAAAGATGGAGCCGCCTAGCCTCGTCTCCTCGCACAACATCGTGAATGAATTTGAAAAAACCTTTCACTCCCTGACCCACAACCAGCTCGGCGGCGGCGCAGGGTGCTCCTCTTCCGCCATCCCCGACCTCCTTCGGCCCGACAGCAGCTCGGCCTTGGCGGCCCCGGCGGCCCCGGCGGCCCCGGCGGCCCCGGCGGCCCCGGCGGCCCCGGCGGCCCCGGCGGCCTCTGTATCGTCTCTTAGCGCCGTCGGCTTCAAGCCCCCGCCGACGCCGGTCTCCTTCACGCATGCGACTCCGTCGGGCGGGGGGAAGGCCAAACTGTGGATCAAGTACATGAGCATTGTTACGGTCATTGTTGTCCTGCTTGCCGTGATGGCCATTTTCCTGCGCAAGCGCATTTTCATCAAGACTGAAAAGCGCTCGACGCCGCAAATCTCCGAAACAATGGTGAATAACGATGAAAAGACACCCGCTTCGTCCTTCTTCCGGAAATTCCTCCCCGTACGCCTGCAAAAGAAGAAGGTCACCTTCGCTCAGCCGCCTCACCGGCAGCCGCCGCCGCCGGTGGCGCCGGTGGCGCCGGTGGCGCCGGTGGCGCCGGTGGTGCCGGTGGCGCCGGTGGTGCCGGTGGTGGCGCCGGTGGTGCCGGTGGTGGCGCCGGTGGTGCCGGTGGTGGCGCCGGTGGCGCCGATGGTGGCGCCGGTGGCGCCGATGGTGGCGCCGGTGGCGCCGATGGTGGCGCCGGTGGCGCCGGTGGCGGCGGTGGCGGCGGTGGCGGCGGTGGCGGAGCCGGCGGAGGGGGTGCACGATAGATTGCAAATGGATCCAAATAAGAATCCGTTGTTGGTGGCGAAGAGATCCATGAACAGTGATCCCAATTTCACGCCTGTGAATTTGAATTCGGCGTGAGGCGGCAGGACGTATGTTTTGAACTTTTTTCGTCTTTCAAGTAAAGGCCATGGGCAACCAGCATTCCATGAAGGCCGGAGGTGCACAGCATGTGCGCAACATGGCTCATGCATTTAGTGTGCGAGTCAGCATTCCGCAGGAGAAGAGTTGGAAATACTTGCAATATATACGTCCTAATGGCCGGCCGGTCTGGGGCGAGCACAAGTGCAATTATGTGACCCGGCTGAACCATTTCTCGAGCGGCCAGCGGCTGTGCCGGGAGCTGTTCTCCAGCGCCCAGTTCCCCCCCGGAACACGGGTACAATTCTACAAGCAATTCTTTAAGCCGTTAGTTAGTAAGGGTGACATACGCATGACAAAATTGTACGAAAAATCGGTGAAAGACAGCACTGTAGTGAAGCCATAAAAAAACATTGCTTGTAAACAAATGGGAAATCAGGCGGTGGATTTCGGGGCGTTTGAGTTCGGCTCAGATCTTCCAGTCGGTGTCACCACCTATATTGACGATATATTGCAACATGTTGATGCCGAGAAGCATACTTTACATGCCTGTGGCAAGCAACCCATCATGAATTTTGAGAAAACGGGGACCGGTGCCGAAGATCCCTGGAAGCCGATGAAGAACGTGCTCACCGACATCTCGACAAACGAATTTCTGACCTCCGACGTCATGTTCAACTTCCTGGAGCTCATCTTCCAGAGCTTCACCACCATGATCGAGAAGTACTGTCAGCTTCGCACGGTGGATCCCTACTCCATACGATTTGTGTACAAGGGTGGTAACGTACTTCGCTTCATCGCCCAGAAGACGCTGCACCAGTTGCCCGGTAAAATCGCCCTGACGCTGGAAAACGAATATGGCAAACATTTCAAGAAATCGGATGCCGATTTCTCCATCTACATCGACCCGAGCATTGCGAACTATGAAAGCGTGTTTCAGGAGGTGACGCTGCTGGCGGCCTACACGCTGGATTACATCCGGACGCACTTTGCGCAGCAGACCGACAAGTACCTGACCGTCTCTCGCTACAACTCCCGCTACCTGCGGGAGATGCTGCTGCGCTACCTAGCGGAGCTGCAGGAGGAGGGCAAGCACATCGGCATAGCGGTGGGGGGGCTCGCCCTGGGCAGCATCTCGACCGACCGGGAGTGCACGGCGAATTCGACGTACCGCAGCTCGCCGGACAACCCGGTGGACATGTACATCACCGAGACGGCCCCAACTCAGCAGCAGGCCGGGGCGGCCGGGGCGGCCGCCCCGGCCGGGGCGGCCGGGGATTCCGTCTGGGCGGGCGGGGAGCCGCCGAAGATCCGGCTCTACCCGCTGCGGCTCCTGTATGGTAACGAGGAGCGCCTGCCCTTCTATATCACCGTGAATGATGCGCTCGAATTCGACCGCCCCAGCGGCGGCGTCACCAAGTTCAACCTGGCCCGCATGAAGGTCAACTTCAACGCCAGCGTGGCGGCGGTGACGGCGGGCGGCACCGGGGGGTCCGTGCTGAAGAAGCTGTCCGGCGAGCTGATCGACGTCAGCATTCCGCACCGGAAGGATGGGGAGGTGACGCATGTGTTTTCGGAGGTGTCCACTGTGTTTCAAAATTATGTGGTGGTGGATGATACGGGCAAGCGGGAGCTGGAAATACAGTCGTATACCCTCCAGTACATGATTTATGATCTCGTTCGCATGCTGTTCTTGGACCGGAACTTCCCGTGGGAGGATGTCAAGTACGAGAAGCGTCTGAAGCGACTCTTCTTCATGTACTTTGTGCAGATCTTGAACACGCACAGCGCCATCGACTCCATCGCCAGCATGCTGAAAGCGTTCCGCCGCTGTGTAAGCTCGTCCCGGGAGAGCCAATCCGCCATGCGGCTCCATAAAAAAATAGGCAAGGCGTGCGACGGCATGAGCGGCAAGGACCTTGATATGTATACGTTTGTGACCAAGCTGTACCCCGAGCTGGCGGCCAAGCAGGGCGACCTGCACCTGATGTCTCGCTTCGACAGTGTATTGAACGATCAATTTGACATCATGGAGCGGGTGCTCGACCAGATCCGCCAGTTCCAGACCAAGCAGGACCTGGTGGAGGTCGAGGCGGGCATGAAGGTGACGCTGGCCGGCGGAGCCACGGCCAGCCCGGGCATGGTGGGCCAGCTGCGCTCCATCCTGCGCCAGCTGCTGCAGGGCGGCCACACGTCCATGGTCCATGCCCAGCTGGCGGACCAGATCAACCGCAAGGACTCGCACATCGTAAGGCAGCTGATCCATGCACACCACGAAGAGGCAAAGCGCCGCCTTGCCGCCGCCCCCGGCCGCATCTCGGTGCTGTGGATCAACCCCTTCCGCCGCACGCCGCTGTACTGGACATACGAGGAGCGCCCCGACTATGTGGACACGCAGTCTAGTGCGTACATTTTCCGGGTGCTGTGTGCCACCTCCCGGCACCATGCGCTGCTGGTGGAGGGCGTCCGGGACATGGCCCATCGGCAGACGCACTGTTTCTCCACGAAGCAGCCGTTGCATACACTTCCTTCGCCAGAGTAGCTCAGCGGAAGCGGTCGGCGCCCAGGCAATCCCGCACTCGTGTGCGGTACTCCCAAGCATCTCGTGTATTGCAGAAATTGTACCGCCACATTTGCGGCACGGCGGGGGGGCATTTGCAGTTGGCATCGCAATCGTCGCAACAGGTGCAGGCCATGGTACTCTCACTGCACAGTCGCCAGAATAATGAGCCGGTTAAGTGCAAGTCTCTTTCTCATCCCCACCGGGAAGCCTTGCAGCAGGGTGCGGGCCCACACCTGTTACGTGATGGTGTCATGTGAGATCGGTATTTTTTTTGCCCCGCTGACTGCAGCGACCGCAGCATGTGGTGGATCGTCGGCTTTGTTCTGGTGCTGCTGCACGCCGCAGATCGCCTGATGGTCTCGGCGGGGTGGGCTCACGAATCGGATACCAATTTGCGCTTCTTCCTGGTGCACATCCTTGTCAATATGTACGTCATCGCCGCCACTGCCGGCGACCTCCTGCGGACGCTGCGGGCGCCGGCGGCGGCGATCTTTGCGCCGTTCGACGTGTGTCCGCTGCTGGCGGTGGCGGGGCTGCACCTCTACCACCTGAAAGACCACGCCGAGCTCAGCCGGGTGGACTGGGTGCACCATCTAAGCGTGCTCTTGCTGGCCGGCCTCACCGTGTGGTGTGCCGGCGACGGCCCGGGTCCGCTCTGCAACTACTGTCTCTTCTTCATCTGCGGGCTGCCGGGGTGTGTCGATTACGTGCTGCTGGTGGGGCGTCGGTGGCGGTGGCTGAGCGTACGCACCGAAAAAAAGATGAACACCATCCTTCACATCTGGATCCGCTGCCCCGGCCTTATTTCGTACTGTACATTGGCGTACACAGCAAACGTCATTACCGGCGGGCGCCTGTCCGGACCCAAGCTGGGCTTTTTTACACTGCCCGTCATGTTTAATGGCATGTACTTTGCGCATCGAGTCGCTCACAACTATGGATATTACGAAGGCAGGTTACAGGGAAGTCAGGGTGCTGGCGGATCCGCCGTTAACCGTACTAAACGAGCTTAGCGATTTCATGTCGGTGCTCATCGAGCTGAGCGAATCCAGCCTCACCGAATCCGAGCCCAGCGAATCCGAGCTCAGCGACAGCAGCGACTCCGAGCCTAGCGAGCCGAGAGACGAGCTGAGCGAGCTGAGCGAGTCGGAGCTGAGCGAGCTGAGCGAGCTGAGCGAGTCGGAGCTGAGCGAGCTGAGCGAGCTGAGCGAGCTGAGCGAGCTGAGCGAGCTGAGCGAGCTGAGCGAGCTGAGCGAGTCGGAGCTGAGCGAGCTGAGCGAGTCGGAGCTGAGCGAGCTGAGCGAGTCGGAGCTGAGCGAGCTGAGCGAGTCGGAGCTGAGCGAGCTGAGCGAGCTGAGCGAGCCGAGCGAGTCGGGGCTGAGCGAGCTGAGCGAGCTGAGCGAGCTGAGCGAGCCGAGCGAGTCGGGGCTGAGCGAGCTGAAGCTGTCGAGCGAGCCGCCCTCGGTGCTGAGGCTGACGATGTCGTGACCGCCGCCCGCCAGCTCTTCCGCCGTTTGGCGAATGGCGTCTTCCGCCGTGATGTCGGAGGGTGTGGTGTGGCGGATGGATTGCAGCAGCTTGTAGTCTCGTACGCCGATGGTCATCATGACAATGATGACGATCAGAATGGCAAGTACCGTAAATCCTGCAAACAGTCCCCAGAAAAGTTTGGAGTAGTCGCCAAAGACTAAATCACGTTGGCGATCTTTTTCGTCGGAATGTTGTCTTTTATTCAGGAGGGGAGAATACGTGTATCCGTAGAGGAAAACGGTCAGAGCAATAACGACCAGGATAGACACTACGCTGATCCAAATCCGGCTGGAGCCCATGCTTTATTGTTCAAACACAAGATTTTTTTGGCATCAGGAGGTTGTCTGCCGGCGGAGGGTGGTGCCTTCTATGTCGTCATCCAACTCCATCAGAGGAGCGCACTCGGCGCAGGTGCGAGGATCTTGGCGGCAGGTGCGATAGTGCGCCAACCACGACTTCATGGCAATGCACGAATAGTTGTCCTCCATCTTGGGGCAGGCCGGGCTCAGGCAGCTCCGGGCGTGGTGCAGCATGCCCGTTTTGTGTAATGCGCAGCTGCGGAGGTGGGCCTTCAGCTGCAGGGGCGTCATGATGTGAAAGTTCGTCTCGCTGTCGACGTAGATGCAGTGGGGGCAGCGCACCAGCTTCTGTTCGCAAATCTGTTCGTGTTCTTTGCGGTGGCACAGGAAGGTGGTGTCGGAGCAGCCCTTCCAGAAGCACTTGACGGGAAAGTTCGGGCAGATGGGGAACAGGCAAGTCTGGCCGGTCTTGAAGAAGGTGCACCGCTGCATGTGGTGGTGCTGCATCTGCGTGAACTGCCGGCACAGAAAGCACATGCTGTGCGGCGTGTGGTCGCAGTGGCCGGCCTGGAAGGCCCGCATCTCTTCCTGGAAGTGGCGGCAGCTCTTCTCCCCCGAGCCGAGCCGGCCCATCGTGACCTCATCGCAGCCGGGGCACTGCATGCAGTGGCTGCGGATCTTCTCCTCCATCGCCGGCTGCCAGTGCTGCAGGATGACGTGATCCTTCAGCAGCTTGTCGGTCGAGATGAGGCCGCTGGCCTGGATGGTCTCCCCGCAGTGGTCGCAGGTCAGCGGCCGCAGCGGGCAGGCCAGGCGATGGGCGGCCAGGGACGCCGAGGGCAGCATCGCCTTGCACCAGGAGCAGCCCTCGATCCGGTGCTCGCACTGGGATGTCTCGTGTTCCGCCAGATCCCGCCGCACCACCTGCGCACGGCAGCCCACCCATTTGCACTCGACCATGGCCAGCGGGCAGGCCAGCAGGTGGGCCTCCATCTGGCGCCGCCGGATGCTCTTGCGGCAGAATGCGCACTGGAGCGGCTCCTGCGGGCAGTGGTGGTCCTTCAGCGTCTCCCGTGTGTGCAGCGCCTCGCAGAAGGGGCAGTGCAGCTGCTGATGCGGGCAGCGCTTCTCGTGATCCATCTCCGAGCGCCGCATCATGGTGCCGCACCCGCTCCACTGGCACCGAATCGTCATCTGTTCGCACTGCTGCAGCAGGTGGGTGTGCATCTGGGCCAGCGGGATCGCCTGGTGGCACCAGGAGCATGCGGTGTCGGCCTGCAGCATGCGTTCCACGTGTGCCCGCAGTGCGGACGGCAGCTTGTCGATGCACACATGGTAGTTCTGCTCGTCAAAATCGGCGCACGGGAGCATCCGCAGCACCATGGTGCGAGTCTCGGCGGGCAGTGTGTGAAACATCTGCCACACCGAATCGTCAAACTGGTGGTCCCCCAGCACCTCGGTGTGGTTAACGAGGCTATCCGTCAGGGCGCTGAGGCTGGCCATCGTGGCCTGCAGCTGGTCTTCCATCAGGCGAAGAAAAAGTGCGGCGGGCGGCAGCGGGCGGCAGATGTGTCTGTAGGCGCATTGCCTTCTTGTGCTTGTTTCGGGTTCCTTGCGCCTACCCACATCTGGCTTGGGTGGCGGGGCCGCTCACTTTAGTTGCGGGGGTGTGGGTGATGGACGATTATTTGCAGTCGGACGGCGAGGACGATGGAGATTGGCGCCTCGCTACGTCTATGGAGAGTCGCATCCTGCACCATGTGCACCTGTACGGTCAATTCTACAAAACCGGTCGGATGAAGGACGACGACATCTTGTCGCAGGCGGCGACGGCGCTGCACAGCCAGCTCCGCCAGGTGCAGCCGGTGGAACATGCAGTGGACACGGATCAACTGCGTGGGGTGTGGACGGTGCACTTCGACCCTGACCATTGGTGGGTGCTAGACTTGCACGCCATCTCGACTGACCTGCGGGGCAAGCTTTACGAGTGGTACAACCAGGCCCTGGTGCACCAGAGCGACATTGCGGTGGTGGTCACTCGGGAGCATAGCACGGTCGATAGTGTGACCGAGGCGGTGATGATGCGTACCATTGTGGATTGGTGTGTGGACACCTCGATCTACGGACTGGTGCACTGCACGGGTGTGATGCGAATGGTTGGTGCGGAGGTGTGCTGCCCCGACCTGCAGGTCGAGACGATGAAGGGCGTGCGGGTGCACCAGACCGGGCTGAGCCGCCACCAGGACCACCTGTGCCGGAACTGCGGCAATGTGCACCAGTTTGACGTCTCTCGGGAGACCCAGGAAGGTGTCGTGGTGTGCATGCAGTGTGGTACGTGTATTGAGCACAACTTGCACACGGGCGAAGCGCACCGCAACTTCGCCGGCGAGGCGAACCGCAACCACCATGGCAAGTGGAACTCGCTCTTCTCGGAGAGCTACAACCTTCAAACGTTCCAAGGCGAGCCGAAGCGGCGGAAGTCGGGCCCTCGGCGGCAGTCCGGCGACACCTACAAGGACAACCAGAAGAAGCAGGCGTTCGACATCATCGAGGCGATGTCGCATGCGACTGGCCATCGCTACCCGCTGCACCACCAGTGCACCGCCGCACCGGTGGCGTTCCCGGGCATCTCGTCTCTTACGATGCAGGCCGCCAAGCAGCTCTTCGCCCAGCGCCGGGACACAGGCGACCGCATCACCCATTTTGTGTCCATTGTGGCATCGTGCATCATTGCGGCGTACTGGCTGAAGGAGAAGCAGCTGGCGGCGCCGCCGGCCTCCATCACGCCGGCGGTGCTGCACCATCATCCGACGTCCAAGCCCCGGGGCGGAATGTCCGACGAACAGTTTCTGTGGCACAGCGCTGTGGAGCCGGTGCGGCGGCACATCGATCTGGAGCTGCAGGCCCGCCTCGGTGGCTGCCGCATTTGTGCGTGTTTTGATGCGGCGGAGGTCCAGGAGGCGCCGGCGTCGAGCGCCGGGTCGGCGGCGCCGAGCCGAGGGCTCAACAGCCACCTGCCGGCCGACCACTCCATGTGGGGAAACGATGCACCCGCCGAGTCCAAGCCGTTGGCTGATGCGGTGCCGTCCACCGTGGCCCTCGAGCTGGCGAAGAAGCGGCTGCCGCCGTCGCTGCTGGAGGTGTCGATCTCGCCGGCGGTGCGGGACCTGATGGCGCTGCTCTCGGACACCTTCCTCAGCAACCAGGAAGCGTACATCATCCAGTACTTGCTGCAGCATCACGGTGTGCAGGAACAGGTCGCTGTGGACAAAGAGGACAAAACGGGTCGGCTGGAGTACTGCCAGGCTCTGGTGGATGCCATTTCGTCGCAGCTGCCGCCCAAGAAGCGCCAGGCGGGGGTGCGGCATGTGCTGGTGGGCCTCTGGCGCCAGGGGCTGCTGGAGCAGCGGCAGTGCTCGCAGCGCTGCGAGCACTGCGACATGTACGGTGATGTCCGATGGTGCTGGGTGCTGCCCGAGGCGGAGACGCTGGTCGCCACCATGGAGACGCAT
>Ga0233412_10000748_pt1 | contig 18170 bp, 11 predicted proteins | sample Na_anoxic_4_MG_FD_180667 | JGI IMG/M metagenome (GOLD analysis project Ga0233412, IMG submission 180667) | Seawater microbial communities from Saanich Inlet, British Columbia, Canada - Na_anoxic_4_MG | ecosystem: Environmental > Aquatic > Marine > Inlet | place: Canada: British Columbia...
CTGGTTCAAAACCCAATAATTCTGATTTGTCTTCTACAAAACCATAATTTCCTAACATAGGCATTTTAAATAAACATTCTCCATAACTTATCTCATCCATTTCATAAACTCTACGCATTTCTTCAAATTGTTTATGATAATGAATTTCATATAAAATTTTGTTTAATATAGATTGTTTATGTGATTCATCCATCGTTGAGAATAAAAATACTTTTGTAAAAATAGGAGGATTTGTGTCATAATTTAAAAAATAATTTAAAGTAACTGGGAGACCTTTACCTCTTAACCGATCATTTTGTTTAAGTGATCGGGCAAAAGTATGTTTTATTTTTTTATTCTCAATTTGCTGTCCAAAACTATTTATATTTTCAACATTAACAGTATGATTTAATAACTCTTTTAAATCAGGATTTATTAATTCTACAATACTATCTTCATCAGAGCTATTGTCAATTTCTAATGGAGATAGTGTTGTATATGTTTCATTGGTTGTTTGCCCTGAATCCAAACTATATTCATCATTACTTGGTAATTGAAGTGATAATTTTGGTTTATTTTTTAAAATTGTTGTCATAATTAATTATATATATTATATCTATTTAATTATTTAATTATTTAATTAATTTTTATTTAGATTTATCTTCGTCTTCTATAAGACTTGTGTTTACGTCCATATGCATGTGCGTGTTTTCGTTGAGTGCGTTTTTGAGCAGCGAATAATCCAAATGGAACAGCTGCTTGTGTTAAGAATCCACCCTTTCTGCGTCTAGAAGCAGACTTACCTCCTCGGTGACATTTACATTTACATTTCTTAGAACATCTCTTTGAACATTTCTTAGAACATCTACTACGCTTTCTCATAGTTTTACCTTTCTTAGAACGTTTGCGCCCACCAGACATATATTGGGGCATAGGCCATCCTCTAGCTTCGGTTTCACATACTCCATATTGAGCACCATCTGTGTAAGAACAAGATGATGATCCTGAGGCGATATTGTGTTCAGCTCTTAATTGACTTCCTGTCATTATATACTAATGTAACAAAAAATAATCATACGCATTCAAATATAATATTATTTAATTATATTTGAAAAAAAATATATTTAACGTCTATATTTTCTTGACTTTCTATTTTTTCTAAATGTTTTCTTACTTTCCCTTTTGCGTTGACTTTTTTTTTGCCAAGCAAAAAGACCGAATGGGACAATAGCCTCTTTTACAAGAGCGCCATATGATCCACCCTTCTTGGAGCATCCCATACCAGCGCGTCTTGCGCGTCTTCCACGAGAAGCAGATTTACCTCTTCCACGAGAACGGGAAGCAGATCTAGCTCTTCCACGGGAACGGGAAGCAGAACGAGAACGAGATCTAGCTTTTCCACGGGAAGCAGAACGGGAACGAGATCTTCTGCGAGATCTTCCACCGGTCATATCAGTGGAACCAGTGGCAGAATCATCACTCATTTGTGCGCGATGTGCGTTAACGGCCTGTTTATGCGAACCATCAGCAATTTGTGTACGATGAGCGCTAGCAGCAAGCTTATGTGAATTGTCAGAACTAGTTGAACTACTCATTATATAATTGAATTAGAAAATATTATTCAAATTTAGTGTTTTTAAGTTATTCCGCAATAATAAATAAAAAATTCCTAAAATTAGTAAAAAACTAATTATAACAAAGATTAACGATAAATATATATATGGATAGATTTCTTGAACTATTAAACTGATAATGGGTTTAAATAATTCTTTCATTTCTTTTTTAACATCATCTCTAGACAAAATTAATAAACATTGTTCAATTAATTGTTCCTTCATTAATTTATTATACTATAAAAAATCGTAATATTTAGCGTGTTATATTTCTCTATATTTAATCTTTATTCTTCTATAATGGAACAGGAAATACATTTTACTAATAATGAATTTGATTTTACACAATTATCACTATCACAACCTATTTCAGTTCAAGGAGGTGCTTATTTTACGAAACTAAAAATAAAAAATGATACTTTATATATTCAATTGCCTAAATGTGTTACGAAACAAGGTCTAAATGAAACTAATAAAAAGGCATATGTAGATTTGATGTTTACTAATGACGATGAATATGTTATTGAATGGTTTGAGAATTTAGAGAACAAATTAGTAGATTTAGTTTATCAAAAAAAGGATATTTGGTTTCAAAATGAAATGGAAAAAGAAGATATTGAAACATTTTTTAATCCAATTTGTAGACCATTTAAAGGAGGTAAATTTCATTTAGTTAGAATAAATATACCTAGAAATAAAACATTAAGTTCACAATATCATTGTAATGTGTATGATGAAAATGAAAACATTATTCCTATTCAAGACATAAATGATAAACATTCTATTATACCAGTTCTTGAGATACAAGGTATTAAGTTCTCAGCTAGAAATTTTCAATTGGAATTACTAGGTAAACAGATAATGATATTAAATAATAAACCATTGTTTAAGGGATGTGTTATCAAAAGAAGTAATGAAGAAAACATAGTTGAACCCAAAGAACCTAAAAAATCTGAAAAAGAAAGTGAATTAGAAGAAACAATAAACAACGCTGTAACTGATAATATTCAATCATCTTTAGGAGATAATTCTGAAAAGGGTTTAGTGTCTGAAGAAACCAAAAGTGAAAATAGTATACTTCAAGAATCTATATTAGAAACATTGACTGACGATAACGATAATGATAATGCTCTTGATAATGCTCTTGATAATGTTGATAATGCTCTTGATAATGTTGTTGATAATACTGTCGATTCGGAAATAACTGAAGTAATTGAATCATCCAATCATAATGTGGAGGAACTAGATAAAGAATCAGATATAATCGAAGAAAATTTAGAAGAAAAATCCAATACGATCGGGACAATTGATTTAGAAGATATTACAACTCAATTATCAATTAACAATAGTGAATCAAAAATTACACTTAAAAAACCAAATGAAGTATATTATGAAATCTATAAAATTGCCAAAGATAAAGCCAAACAACATAAAAAGGCTGCTATATCACATTATTTAGAAGCAAAGAAAATTAAAAATACCTATCTTTTAGATGATTTAGATAATAGTGATGAATCATCTGAAGAAGAAGATAGTGACTCAGAAAAAGTCAGAAATGAAATAAATGAAATCGTAGAAGAACTTATATAGTTTAGTAAACTTTAGAACTATATTTGTAAATATTTGTTAATATGTTTTTAATTATGAAAAAATATTTTATCCTTTATTTTATATAATGGACTTAATGAAGAACTTAAAAAAGCTCAAAGTTGAACATGTAATTCTCTTTTTAATTGGAGCATTATTTTTAATATTCCTTATCAATTCTTACAGTGCTGATAAGAATTCTAGCTCTGAACAAATGAGCAATAACGCACGAAGAAACCAAGCTGCTTACAACCAACAGCAACAACAACCTGCTAGTAGCGGAGTCCAACCTTCTTTACCTTTAGGTCAAAATGAGACTTACGCCTCCGCACAAGGTGTTTCTACTTCTAATCAAGGTCTTCCTCCTTCTTGCTCTAGAGCCCCTGTTGCTGATCCATCTGAACTTCTACCTAAGGATACAAATAGCCAATGGGCCCAATTAAATCCTACTGGTTCTGGTGACTTAGAAAATGTGAACCTTCTTCGTTCTGGTTATCATATGGGTATTGATACCATTGGTAATAGTTTAAGAAATGCTAACCAACAACTTCGTTCGGAGCCCGCAAACCCTCAATTAAATGTCGGTCCTTGGAATAATACTACTATCTCCCCTGACACTATGCGTGTCCCTCTTGAAATTGGACAAGGTGGTCAATAAATAAATTAATATAATTTTTATTATAATAATTTATTATAAATGAAACTTCATATCAATATGTTTGGTTTTATAATTATTTTATTTGTAATATTAATTGGACTTAAAATTTATTACGATTCTGATGTATTTAATCTACGATGTATTGTATCTACAGTTGATGGTAAAAAATATTGTGTCAGAGAAAGAAAAAATGTCACAAAAGCATCTAATCTTTTAGCAAGAACAACTGAGAAATTAGAATATTTAGTTGAGAATCTTGGACAAAGATATCCTGATAGAGATAATGTTAATCGAATGGTCAAAAATTTTAATCCAACTACCATAAAGGAAACATTACCTACCAGTGAATATACAGCATATAGTGAGAATAAAGGAGAAAAATTAGCTTTTTGTCTTAATAAAAAAAAATCAAATAATGAAAATTTAATTGATTCAAATACACTTACATTTGTAGCAATTCATGAATTGGGTCATATTATGACCGAAAGTGTAGGTCATACGGAAGAATTTTGGAATAATTTTAAATTTCTACTAGAAAATGCTGTAGAATTAAAATTATATACACCAGTAGATTATAAAAAAGAACCTGAAAATTATTGTGGAATGGATATTACTGATAATCCTTATTATGACTTATAAGTTAAAATTATTTAAAAATTAATATTAACTTATATTGCCAATGCTGGTTGCGAGTAACCCTAATTGTGGGGGTGAAACTTGGGTTCAATTCCCTTGATTGGCTTAAACTAATTTTAATTCTATTTTTGAGTTAACTGTTTGTTTCTCATTTCCATTTTTATCTTTTATAGTAAAATAAAAGTGTGGAACGTCGTCGTAATGAATTTTAACAACTTTATATTCATTGTGATTATGATAGACAATCATTCCTTCTTGTATTCTTTTAAAAATAACTATTGATGTGTTTTTTCCTTTTTCGGTAACTTCTTCTAGTAATTTATTTTGAATCATAAAATAATTTTCAGGAATGTTTGGAAAATGTGTATCGCAATCATAACAATCATTTATTAAAGTAATATATAATTCATTAATTAAAAACAACTCTAAAAATTTTTTGTATATTTGAGAACCACCTATAACCCATATATTATCATATTTTTTATCCTCTAAAAATTTCAGTAGTTCAGGAATATCTGAGAAAGACTTTATAATTTTACCATCTTGACTATAATTTAATTTTATTGTTTTACTCAATACAAAATGATCTCTCCCTTTAAGAAAATTTATACTATTCCATGTATTTCTTCCAATAATTATCGCATTATTACCATTCCCAGTGGTTATATTCTGAAAATGTTTAAGATCTTTTTTTAAAGTCCATGGTAGGTTATTATTTTTCCCTATACCTTTGTTTTTATCCATTGCTACAATTCCATTAATAAGCATAATATATATATAAAATAATATTTTGATTTTATATATAAATGACCGAAATATATAAATTGATACATTTAGATGAAGATAATGTTAAGAATATGATTGTTTTTTATGGTAACATGGATATTGACTTGACCAAATTATTTGTATCTGATAAGCAAAATGTTGTTTTTGAAGGATTATTTAGTAAGGAAGAAATGGATAAAATAATTACTCAAGATATTCAAGTTAATTTCTCTACACAAATAATTTATTTAGATGATACTATTGAAACTATCAAAAAAAAAATTATTATTACATTAGATAACAATATTAGTTTTGATGAAATATATTTGTTTGGAAAACAAATACAGAATCTTAATAATTCAAAAATATATGAATTTTTAACTCAAAATGGAAAGCTTGAATTAACCCAAAATATTTTCTTTCAATTTCTCTCAAACATCGATAATATTAATATTAATTCTATTCCTATTAAAGATGTTTATACATACAATGATGTTATTGATTTGAACCTAATAGAAAATCCTCAAATAGTTAATATTCCTTTAGGTCAACGGTCTATATTAGGAGATAGTATTTATAGTTTTTCATCAAATCCATTTAAATTAATCGATTTTGATAAAATGTTAAAGAATAATGCCGATAATGTCATTACAACAACCAATAAAGACTTATTGTTATCTAATGGATTTCTATTTGAAAATACATTATATTTATGTTCAGCAAGCGATGTATTTAAATCAGTTATTTCTAAAAATATTTCTGAAACTATAACTACCAAAATTTATTTCCCTTTTTTAAATAATAAGAATATAAATGATATCAAGTCTTTGAATGATAACAAACTAGAATTATTAGATGAAAATAAAAATTTAATTAATGTTAAATTTGATAAACAGATTGACAATATATCACTATTTCACAAAATTTATAATTCAAGAAAAAATGAATTACATTACATCGAACAAGGTATTAACACAATTCAATTTTCAATGGCTCAAGACTCTAAATATAATGTTCCTCTCGATATAATTTTTAAATTAATTCATGCTACTAAAAAAATTCCGTTAATTAAGTTTAATCCATCTAAAAAACAAGAAAAAATATATAGATTATATTGTGATAGAGTAGCAAAAAATGGAAGGAAAATCCCTTATTTATCAAAGGGATTAATATTTAAGTTAACAAAAACAATTGGACAGTCTAAGCGGGTTTCGTGTTATATTGAACATATTGTAAATAATAATAAAATTCCTATAATATTAGAATTTGATAATCTAGCTAATATTTATGTTAATATTGAATTCAAAGATACAAAATCTATACCAGATATTGAAGAAATTATTAAAAATGCGGTTAATCCCATCATTTATGTCGTTAAAGAATATCTTGAATCAAGTGGTTATTCAATGAACCTATTTGAAAACTTGTATGATAAAAATGTCGATATTATTAATATCAAATATTTTTCATATATTTCTGTTGATAAAAATATTAACTTGAATCATTTATTAGGATGTGTTTCTAGTATATTTAATGTTTTAGTTGGTGAACTTAAAAAGGGTATTGTTATGAGATATAAACGCGTATCAAATTTTAATGAAATGGATAGTCAAGAAGCGTTTATTGTAGAATTATTGAACAGAGCAAATGAAGACGAAGATATTGTTAAATTATTAATGGATAATTATCAATTGTCAGAAACAGAAGCGCAACTTAAAATATCAGAGTTATTAAATAATTTACAGGTTGTTCAAACATTAAATAAAACTAGAAAACTTAAAATTAAAAATAATCCTGGATTTTTAACTAAGATTACACAAGATCAATTTAAACAAAATATTATGATAGAGATGGATAATATCAATAATATATTTTATATGTCTATTATTCCAATTTATTTAGATTCACTAATCAGAATTACTCAATATCCTGACTCGTCTGATGTTAAAATAGAAACAATTGATACACTATGTAAAACAAGACAAATAGATGATTTAAATCAAGTTGACGATATAATAGCACCATCAGAAAAACAGATTACTGAAAATATTCCTGTAGCCGTTGTTGCGCAAGATCTTGTTTTTGGAGAAGCAACAAAAATTATAAAGAATAAATCTGTCAATGTATTAGATTTTTTATATGATGATGATTCAGATGATGATGATGATAATTCAGATGATGATGATGATAATTCAGATGATGATGAAATTGAGATAGACGAACAAGAATTAACAGGTGGAAATTCTGACGAAGGTGTTGATATTGATTTGGATGGTGATGACGATGATGGAGTTAGTGTTGATATGGATGGTGATGACGATGATGGAGTTAGTGTTGATATGGATGGTGATGACGATGATGGAGTTAGTGTTGATATGGATGGTGATGACGATGATGGAGTTAGTGTTGATATGGATGATGAGCAGGATGATGGAGTTAGTGTTGATGATAAAACACCATCTATTGTAAAAGAGAATACTCCTTCTCCAGTTAAAGAGAATACTCCTTCTCCAGTTAAAGAGAAAAAAATACAAAGTATTCGTAAGTCAACTAAATTAAGCATTCAAGGAGAAGAAAAATTAGAAAGAGATATTACCGGTATGAAAATAGCAGACCCAAATCCATTTTTTAGAGAGTTAACTAAAAAAGATCCAATATTATTTTTAACTGAATCTGATGGAAAATATGATAATTATTCTAGAGCTTGTCCATGGAATAAAAGAAGACAACCAGTAGTATTATCCGATTATGAAAAAAATAAAATCGATAAGGAACATCCAGGTTCTTATGAACACGCAATAAAATACGGTTCAAATCCAGACAAACAGTTTTGGTATATTTGTCCAAGGTATTGGGATTTAAAAACTAATACTAGCTTAACTAAAGAGGAAGTAGATAGTGGAAAATATGGAGGTGTAATTCCACAAGATGCAAAAGTAGTTCCTCCTGGTAAAAATATCTGGGAATTTTACGATTCAAAAGACCATATAGATAAAGATGGAAAATATATACAACATTATCCTGGATTTTTAAAAGACGATAAACATCCAGATGGGTTGTGTATACCTTGTTGTTTTAAAACTTGGGATAAACCATCACAAATAAAGCGAAGAGAAAGATGTCGACAAGTAGAGAAAAATGATGAACGTGATGACGATGAGAGAAAAGATAAAATTGAAGAAGTTAAAACATCAAAACAAGATGTAGATGATTACATTAAAGGACCCGATAAATTTCCTTTACAAGTAGGTCGTTTTGGATATCTTCCATTTATTCTTCAAACTTTTATTGGAACTGACAATAAAAAATGTCAGATAAGTATCACCAATAAAAATTTAAAGAAAAAACATCCATGTTTTTTAAGAAAAGGTATTGAAGGAGATAAAAATAAATCATTTATTGGATGTATTTCTGATATTGCCTCCAATAAAGAGGTCACATCAATTAATAATTTTATTACTGATGTATTAATGAAAATGTTAACTCCTGATGTTTTTATTAACCTTCAAAATGGTTCACTTATAACACAATTCCAAAATACAGATTTGAAAAATATAAATACAAAAAATATAGAAGATTCAGAAATATATAAAAAATTAAAAGACAAGAATACAATTCAATTGGAGAGAATTAGTAGTGCATATAAAAATTTTGTAGATTATTTACAATCTCCTACTTCATATGTTGATTATACTTATCTCTGGGATTTAATTTGTCAACCGAATCATTTATTATTTAAAAACGGTATTAATATGATTATTTTAAATTTACCTCAAGATGATGTAACCTCAAATATAAATATTGTCTGTCCAACAAATGCTTATTCATTAAATAAATACGACGAAAAGAAAGACACTATTATTATTCTTCAAAAATATGAATATTTTGAGCCAATATACATTGTTCAAGATGAAAGCAAAAATAACATAATGAGTTTAACTACAATCAAATTTTATACACCTGAATTATTATCAAGAGTTCCTCATTTAAAAACATTTTCTGATACTATAAAAGAAATATATAGCTCTAGATGTAAACCAATGCCTAGTTTACCAAATAAATATAAATATAAAGAAATAAAATTTAAAAGGAATAATACATTAGAAAAAACAAAGCAAATATTAGAAAAATATAATATTGATATATTAGATTTAGTTGTAAATTATGATAGTAAAGTAGTTGGATTAAATATTAGTATAGATGGAAATAGTGGATTTATTCCTTGTTTTCCTTCAGGTATTATTTCAGGATATGAATTAGTAGATATTGAAAATGATGAAAATAATAAAACTATGGAAGAAACTTTACAATTTTTAAAATTAATATCAGATAGAACTAAGAATGAGATTTTATGTAAACCTCTTGTTAAAATAATGGAAGATGAATTAGTTATTGGAGTATTAACAGAAACAAATCAGTTAATACCATTAATAGAACCTGAACAAAATACAGACCAAAGTATTAAATATACAATAAATGATGATAATTTTATACAAGTTAATAAAATAACACAAATAAGCACAAAACAAGATAAAACTCGCGAAGAATATGTTAAAAAAGTTAAATTAGAAACAGAGTTATACAATACTTTTAGAAATACCCTAAGAAAGTTATTGAATAATTATAAAAATAGAAACGATAGAAGTGAAATAGAAGAAGTTGCTAACTCTCCGATAATGTTATATTACACCCAATTAGAAAAACTAATACTATTATTGGAATCACTAATGAATGATAATGTAAGTTTTATTCCAAATAGTAAAGATAATATTAAAATAATTGAGGATAATTTAAAAAGTAATGGTGATATTTTGTTAATTCCCAAAACCAATCTCTTAAGTAATTTGGATAATAAAGAAATATATTATAGTAAGTTGGCTGATGAATTAATTAGATATGTTCGAATTAAACAATTTATGTTTAAACCTAAGATGTTTTTATCATTTACAAATTTAGATTACAATTTGAATGAAAATGAAATTATTTTATTACAATCTCTCTTAACACAAGACTATTTTGATGATTTGATTCCAGATAATAAAAGTAAATATATATCATTCACATCATATGATACAGTTGAACCAAATACAACAATTCCATACGATAATACATATGATATAAAAATTGAAAAGAAAAATATGAATAATATTAAATTGGATAATATTCGGAAATTAGATTCCAAAAATTTTAAAATATATAACAATTGTCCTATAACGAAAAAAGACATATTTGCCCATTATAAATTAAAATTTAGAGGAGGTTATAAAGAAATCAATTTTTCATCGGAAAATAATAATTGTACCTTTGATGTGGTATTAACTATGATAAATAATTATACTTCAGCCTTTATAGATGTAATAGGTGTTAAAAAGATATTAGTTGAAGAATATAATAAATTATTTGATAAATATCCAGCTGATGTAGTAAGTTTATTAGATTATTATGGTCATATTCTCGCATCTAAACAGTTGGCAAATAATTCTATTACATTAGAGTATATTATAATGTCTGATAGTTATTATATAACAAATTTTGATTTATTGTTGATTTCAAACAAATTCAATATCCCAATTACATTAATTGCTCCTCACACTTTTAAAGAAAACAATAATGAATACTTATGTTTTAATATTAGTGATAATAATACATTTATGATTAGAACGCCAGGTATTAATAAGTATAGACACCAAATTCCCAAATATAAAATGATTATAAATAAGGGCGGTGAAGGATTATTATCAATAAGAGAATTGCCTGAGACAAAAATTCAAGATGAAATAAACAGTCAAAAAAATAATCTAACAGAAATTTTAAAAACATATAAGCAAATTGATGATATTATTGCGGAAAATAAAAATATTAAATTAAAAACCAAACTTAATCTAAAATAAATAAATAAATTAAATAATTATATCAATTTATTTATACTAATTAAACATACAATAATGTTGTTATTATGGGTCGTTATCATCATCTATATCAACATCAGTATCAGTATCAGTATCAGTTTCAATATTATTTATATTAAAAATAAATCTGCCACTATTCAATTCATCGTCACTAGTTTCACTAACACTGTCATATTGTTCAATCGACGAAAGTGGATTGTTAATGATATAATGTTCTGTTGAACTAGTTACCATATGTTCGTCAATTTCTTCATTAATATTATTATCATTATTTATTGTAGATGTTGGTGTAGTTGTCACAGAATTCAATAAATCCTTAATAACAGGATAATATTTTTCCGTTATGATAATTATTTGATCAGGAGTAAATTTAACTTCTTTAATTGTTTTTGATGACAGTAAAATATTATTATTATCAATAATAGATTTATTATCTTGTTCAAAAATAGGAAATGTTGTGTAATTATTCGATTCTTTAAAATCGATAAAATATCCTTTATCTTCTATTGATATAAATTCTGGTTTAGGTATATAAGAATTGAATGGTAAAAATATACACTGTTTTTCTTCATATATTAATCTACTAATATAATATATTTTTCGAATACTGAAAGATGAAATCTTTCTTCCGAATAATGGATTTTGTTTTTTAAACTCGCGTAATAATTTATTTAATTTCATTCTATATTTAATTCTTATATCTGATTCATAAGAATAATTAGCCATTAGATATGGTTTAATAAACTTTCCCATCACTTTGATTAATCTTTTAGGTGGAAATTTTTTATCAATATTAAAATTATTATTACTTTTGATATTCTTTCTATTATAAGTAGATATTATACTTCGAATATAAGATATTTTTCTACTATCCGTTAATAAATGACAATTCTCAATACTATAATTTTTAATTATAAATTGATTATAGTTTTCAAAATGTCTTATATCAAAATTGCTTTCAAAAAATCGTGAAAATAAAGTAGACATTGGAATATTAGATTTTTTAATAAAAAAATAAATATTATATAAATTTGAAATAGAAAATGGTTTGTTGTCCCATGGATTTTTTATTTTTTTAGGTTCAGGAAAAAAATTTACCTCGTAAGATAAAGAAGAGTTAATAATACGAATTAAATCAAATATAGAAAATTGTGATTTATGTTTATTATGGATAAGAGTAATATAGTGATTAGAATTCAAAGAAGAAATTGGATTAAAGTTAAGATCTATTTGTTCATTAAGGGATTTATTAGTTTTTATTAAACAGATTTGTTTAAATTTATATAAAGCAAGTAGTTTTCTTTGAACACTGTTGAATATTGGTAAGATATCTGTAGCGGAAGTAAATGTAGCGGAAGTAAATGTGTTTTGAAATAAATAGTTTTTTAATATAAAGAACTTATATTTAATATATTTTCTCCAATCATAGCTATCTTTTTGTGTTGAAAAATTAGATTGAAAATATGTATTGAATAAATTAAATTCTTTATATTTTTCTAATTCTTTATTAAAAAAATATTCGAATGTATTCATCAGTTATTATTAGTTATATGTAATATTATGTTTATATTCATATAACAATAAAGTAAAAAAATATAGTATATATTATATACTATATAAATGATAAAAATGGATAATGTTATACTACCAGAAAAAAAATGGATAGACAAAAATAAAATAGATATTTTTTCAGTATTATTTTTCTATTTTGTTCTTATTGTATGTATCATGTTATGTAAATGTTTCAAATTAACTACATATAGTAAATCAATTATTTATATAACAATGGTAAGTCAGATTTTAACATTTTATTCTTGTTTTATAAATTGGGATGGTAAATTATTAATGTATAATCATTATTTATTTGTTGTTTTATTGTATATAACATTACTTTCAAATGATATTGTATTAGTATCATATTTTTATTCTGTTGTATTAATAACACTATTAGTATGGAATACAAAAGAGAAATGTATTTTTGATACATTATCATGGGACATAAAATTATTTGGACAGGACACAGACCAAGGAAAAAAATTTCGTGATAATATGATGTATTTTCTAGCATTAGTATATACTATTAAAGTAGCATATATGTCTAGATAAAATAAATAAAAAATTATTATTTATTTTATTAATTATTTAATGAGTTAAAATTCTAGATCATAGTCATCATCTCCATCTAATCCATCATCAACTGCTTTAATATTTACAATATTACTATCAATAGCAATCTTGTCAGAACTACATTTCTCGTCTTTATTTTCAACACCTTCGAAAGCAGCATCAATGACAGTATATTCATCTTGTTCATCGTCATCATCTACAGGTTCTTGTTCAACGAGATCATTGATGTCAGCTAACACTTGGAAAGCAGATGTTCCAAAGAACCCTTGTTGTCCACACATTACATTAGCAGATACACCACGCATAGCATCGAGTTCAGCATGTCTTGCTGCCTTAAGAAACATTTCAGGTGTTTCCTCAAAAGATGCTTTAGCAAGAGGACCAATATCATCGTTGTTAATACCATGTCTAAAGATAGAAGTCATTTTCGAATTGTAAGTCATTCTATCACAAAGCATACTCAAATGATGATAGTTAATATATGTGCTATCAAATTCAATAACTTCAGTTAACTCTTGAAAGATAGCATTTCTAGCTGCCTCAATTCCAAATGTTTTATAAACTTCTTGAATATCATTACTAATAGTTTTGGTGACATCGATGAAATCTAGTGACAACATATCAATTAAATTCGTTCCTACTGTATCTAAGACCCATTTCTCCTTTTTAGTAAATTTACCTTCCTCTTTAACTACATTATCTGTAATTTTACGCAATGATACATTAGAAATATTCTTAACACCACTGAGAACAATGTTATTTAATAGTGTATCTTGGAAATTCTTGAGAAGATAAATTTCATCAGATTGATCTAATGGATTAACCGATGTGTTTCTTCTCACACCGCGAATATTTTGTGATCTTAATCTGAATATTAATTTATCTGAATTGTAATCAGAATAAATACAATGAACCTCATTATTATACGAATTACTAATAGCAAAATTAATATCATCCATAGTGATATGTTTGTCTAACATAGATTCTTTGTCCATTTCCATACGAACAATCCATTTTGATTTCTCCTTAGAATCAACAATCTGACTTGCTCCGCATTCATCGACAATATTTTCAAACTCATAATATTGTGTAAGAGCATCAACATCTTCTTCGATTAGCGAATTTAAATCATCAGGATCAAAACAAATATCTACCGAACTTACAATTTCACTCAATTTTGTATGTTCAAACATTGGAATAAGATTTTGAGCAGATTCGCGAGTTTCAGATTGGTCTTCTGGTAGATAAATAGTAACACTAGGATTTTTAGGATTTTCAGATAAGGATAGGATTTCTTCAATTCTTGGAACACCACGAGTTACATTAGACTTGGAAGCTACACCAGCAAGATGGAATGTGTTTAATGTCATCTGTGTTGTTGGTTCTCCAATAGACTGGGCAGCAATCATACCAACCATTTCACCAGGAGCTACAATGGCACTCTTATAGATATATGTAATAGTTTCTAAGAGAGTAATAATTGTTTTTCTATTGAATCTTTTAACGGTTAGAAGTTCCTTAGGAGACAGATAAAAGTAATACATAACCTTAAATAAAGCAGTAGGTGGAGCATAGATAATTTTCTCTAAATTATCAAAATTATTTTCAATTAATTGAAATGTTTCTAATGGTGTAATATCAATCATTGAATTTTTATTAATTTGTTGTTGTCCTTGGATATTATTAATAATATGCTGGAAAGCAACAGGAATATGGATTTTTTTATTATCAGAATTTTTGAATATATTGTTAACGATATTATCACGAGAGGTAATCATATAATCAATATATTCTTTACTTTTGAGTAACAAATCTGTATTTTGTTTCTTCATACGATTTACCGCTCCTTTGGTATATGGAGTAATAAATACTGTATTAGAATCCTTATCTTGTGGGATATGGAAATGTGCGTAAATTTCTTCCAACGACATACTGACAAGATTTAAATATTGATTTTCTACACGAACTGTATCAATACCATCGTCACCATACTTGAATTGAACGATTTTTTGTTTATTATTACGAACAGTCATATCATATTCAACTTTTAAATCTTCAAGACCTTTGATTAATCGTCTTTGAATATAACCTGTTTGAGAAGTCTTAACGGCAGTATCAATCAAACCGACACGACCACCCATAGCATGAAAGAATAATTCTTCGGGTGTAAGTCCAGCAATGAAAGAACTTTCTACGAATCCTCTTGCTCTAGGAGAGTCGTCAAACTTGGTGTAATGAGGTAATGTTCTATTCTCAAATCCATATGGGATTCTCTTGCTATCAACAACTTGTTGACCTAGACAAGAAATCATTTGAGAAATATTAATTTCACTACCCTTTGAACCAGCATTAACCATAATAACAAATCTATTGTCGGCATTAAGACTTTTTTGACCAATCTTACCCGCCTCACCTGTGGCTTTATTCAAAATGTTTCTAACTTGAGATTCAAATGCTTCTTCAGTTGATTTTCCTGTTTTATTCTCGAAAATACCTAAATGAGTTTGATCAATTAAATTTTTAACTTCTTTTTTCTTATTTGTAATCGTGACAGCAATTTGTTCATTAGTTTCTTTGTTCGCAATAAGATCACTAATACCAACACTATAAGAACTCGTTTTCATATACTCGGTAACAATATTTTGTAGATTATCAACAAAATCTGCCGAGTCCATATTTCCATAATAATTACAAATGCGTTGTAATAAACCATTACCACCACTACCAAATACACCTTTTTCCATTTGCCCTCTAACATATTTTCCATTGGAAATTTCAACTACATGATTAGATGTATTATAGTCTTCTCCACTATCAGAAAACCATTTATTTTCAAATTTCATAGTAAGAGGAGGAAGAATTTGACTCAATATATCGAAATTAGTAATTTCTTTATTTTTTTTTATAGAATTGATATCTATCTTATTAAAAGCCATTAACAAATTCATAGCTTCAAGTTGGTTAAATTTAATATTAGGTCTTGTAAAACGGTAAGCACCTAATAATGAATCTTGGAAAATACCAACGATAGATGCATTATTGGCTGGACTTACAATTTGAAATGGAACAGCTGCCAAATTTTTTAGTTCAGCTTCAGATTCCTCATCTTGAGGCATATGTAAATTCATTTCATCTCCATCAAAATCAGCATTATATGGTTTAGTGTCAGCTACATTCATTCTAAAAGTATCGCCTTTTTCCATAATAACTGCTATATGACACATCATACTCATTCTATGTAGTGTAGGTTGTCTGTTGAAAAGAATACCATCACCATTCATCATATGCCTATGAACAATATCACCATTTTGTAATTGAGCAGCAACATTTTCTCTGTCAGCATATCTTAGAGTGATTTGTTCACCATTTTCTTTTTCTAAAATTTTAGCCCCTGGATACTCATCCGGTCCATTTACAACAAGTGTAGCCAAGAATTTTATATTTAATTTATTAACTGTTACTGGTTTAGTAATATTTTTAGCAACCTTCTTAGGAATACCTAATTCACGAATTGATAAATTAGGGTCGGGTGTAATAACACTTCTGGCTGAAAAGTCAACACGCTTTCCCATTAGATTTCCTCTAACACGACCAGTTTTTCCATTTAATCTTTCTTTAATAGATTTTAATGGACGACCAGAACGTTGAGCGACTGAAGCTACACCAGGAATCTTATTATCTACTTGAGTAGCAACATAGTATTGTAAAACCGTATGCCAATCATCAATAATATTAGCGTTAGCTTCTTCTTGTATCTTTTCTTGAAGAGTTTTATTTGCCTTGATAATGTTTACTAAAATATGACTAATATCATCCTCACTTCTCTGTTGACCATCCATTTTAATTGATGGACGAACTGCTGGTGGAGGAACTGCTAATACTTGACATATCATCCAATCAGGTCTGGAGAATACAGGACTGAATCCCATAAAGTTAACATCATCATCTGAAATACGGCGGAAGATTTTTAATACAATTTCAGGAGTTAATTTCATACTAAGTTTATCTGTATCATCAGCATTTAACCCATTTACATTATCCCATTCAGCAAATAATGTAGCAAGACCTTCCTTTTTTATTCTTTTAGGTTGTAAACATCCACATCCATCTTCGGTGTCTTCACCACATCTTGTAATATTTGCGGCAATTTTACTTAAATAGGTCCATCTATCTTCTGCGCTCATTTTAAGTGATTGTTTGTAATTTTCCTTGCTAATCTTTAACTTACTACACTTAATACAAACTGACTTTAAAATTTTCATAATTGTAGCTAAATATTGAATGTAAAATACAGGACGAGCCATTTCGATGTGTCCAAAATATCCAGGCGTCTGTATATAATCTAACCCATCAGTAGGACAGATTAATCCAGGTTCTAATACACCCATTCTCGGGTCAAATAATCCACCAATTACAGGCTTATTATTTATATATGTATCTCTAGATGTAATCTCGGCTACAGATCCTTTTCTAATTTCATCAGGACTTAATATACTGAACTGAATACCTATAATTTTAGAACTCTTCTTTTTAGGAATCGTTTCTTTGGATTTATTTGCCATGCTTCCTTATAATATTATATTATATTTAACTTGTTTTAAATCTTCAATTTTTTATAAAATAAATTTTTATTAAATAAAAAAATTGAACTTAAAAATTAAATATAATTTTAATCATATATAGTAAAATGCCGATGTCTAAAGATAATAATACCAAAACTGCTAAAAAATCTTCATATAAAACTCGTTCTAAGAGTAATGAAGATAATAGAAAATTAAAGAAACATAATGATAGTGATAGTGATAATGATATGAGCACTCACAGTGATAGTGAAGAGGATTGTGATGAAATGGATATGCACGAGTATAGAAAATTTCTTGGAAAAATGTTTCCATC
>Ga0233412_10000749_pt1 | contig 18162 bp, 17 predicted proteins | sample Na_anoxic_4_MG_FD_180667 | JGI IMG/M metagenome (GOLD analysis project Ga0233412, IMG submission 180667) | Seawater microbial communities from Saanich Inlet, British Columbia, Canada - Na_anoxic_4_MG | ecosystem: Environmental > Aquatic > Marine > Inlet | place: Canada: British Columbia...
ATAAATAAAAAAGGATTAGACGTATAAACCTTACTGAACTTCTTGTTCTAACGTGGCACGAAGTTTTTCCTTGTAAACTTTGCCTCTAGGTTTGCTACGAAGTCTGTATGTGCAACATGGACACCAAATGCCTTCCCAAGTAATGTATATACTACAGGTTTGACATCTTTTTTGTCCTTGTGCATATCTTGAACCAGATTGTGGTTTCTGTGCTTTGTATCTATCACATACGCCTTTACAAGCCAATTGATTGTTCCTTATGCTTCATGATATACCCTACATAATACCATTAATAAGTGTATTGATTAATCTCGTTCACTTATATGCATTGTTTCATGTATAGATTTATTCTCTGGTTTCATCTCTACATTCAATTTCTTAAATGCTTTAACAAGTTGTATTTGCATTTTTTCTTCATGTATTTTTGCTTGATCTTCTGTTCCTCTAAAATTGCATGATACACAACAAAATGGTTTTTCTATATCCCTTTCCTCTTTTTCTCTTTCCATTCTTTGTTTTCTTATCCATGCTCTGTTTGAAGTTCTTGCATCATGTCCAAATCTTGCCATGTATTATCTAAGGTATATACCATTAATAAGTGTAACTAAACAGTTGGTTCTTGTATTCCTTTTGAACCGAGTTCCAAAACAACCTCCTTCTTTGCCTTGTTTGGACTGTCCACAAGTATTGCAGTAATCTTATCCTTTGACATACTTTGTGGTTTCTTGAGATAAATTCTATGCGTGAATGTATGTCCAATGACGTTTCCACCAACTGGTCTGATATTGTCTCCCATTACTCCAAGTGCTTCCTGTGCTTGGTTTGTCACAAGGCATATTATATTCTTGGACTCTATCACACTTTCTAATAGTCTTACGTGTGAAGATAGTTTGACCTGTCTGTCTGAAAGTGTTCCTCTGCCTTCAAACTCTTTTCTGAATTTTCCAGTAATTGAATCAAGTATCACAAGAGTTGCTGGTATGTCTTTTTCAAAGTCGTGTGATTCCAATCTCATTCCATCTTTTGCCTTTGGATGGTTCTGATGTGTTGGCTCACTGTCTTTTGTGATCTCACGTTTTTGACAATGTTTGCATAGTTCTCCTGAAATCATTGATGAAAGATTTGCAACAACAAGCATTTGCAATGCACTTGTTCTTGGTCTGCTTATGTGGATATTGTAAACATACTGCATAGCCTTTTCATATTCTTCCTCGTTTAACGGCTCCTTTGTTTCACATTTCTTTTCCTGTGTTTTTGTCTGTGGCTTGGTCTTTATCAGTTCCCTGTTACATACAATTTCAAACAGTCTTTCTGGTCTGTATGAGTTTTCCGTATCAATGTAAATTACTTTGGATTGTTTTCCAAAATGTGACAGTCCACCACCTTTCCACCATGTTCCACCACATTCACATTTGTCGGACTTTATTTTTTCTTCATCATCCTGACCACATGATAGACAGCATTTTTCCTCTGGCATTTGTGCCATGATACAGGCAACCATCATGAACTGTGTTTTGCCACTTCCAAATGCACCAAAGAACTCAGTGATTACTCCAGTTTCAAAACCACCAGTAATCTCGTCAAGTTCCTCAACTCCTGTCGTCATGTATTTTATCTTGTTTTTTCTAAAGTTAAAGTAATCCCTGCCACTTACCACGACACTTGAAAGTACATCTTCACTGTTCAATGACTCGTTTGCTACCGAAGTCATTTTCTTTGCATCATCCCATGAAATATCCAGCATTCTAGAAAGTGATTCCTCACCATATCCAAGCAAGTCATCAACGGTATATATTCCGTTTGAATATAATTTCTTTAGTCTTACTGATCCAATGCCATCCATATCCTCCAATTTAAGACCAACAACATCATTTACGGCTTCCATCTTATCCGTAACTACTGTGTCAACAGGATTTATTGTAATTTTCTTTTTAGCCACTCTTTAGTTCCTCAAATTTTCTTATTGCTATGTTTATTGCCTGTCCTCTACGTGCAACGTTTCTTTGGTTGTCAATGTTTAATGAATCAAGTATTCTTGCAAGTACAACCATTTCTGCTTCTGCTCTAATTGCACAATCTTCCAAAAGTGCAAAGTCATTTTCTCCAACTCTTGCCTTTGCCTGATCGAAAGTAAAGTTTGTTGACGGTACGCTTGGTTTTTCTTCCTCATCCATTGAACCGATTGTTATTGTGGGTTTTGCCATTTCTACATTTCTTTCCCATCTTTTATCAAAATCATATCTGCTAGTTCCTATCTTCTTTTGAAGTGCATGAATTTCTTCCTCTATCTTTAATGCCCTGTCGGTTCTTACACCACTTTGTACTATCTTGCCGTATTCATCCCATAGATCTCTTAGTTCTGTCATAATGTTTATCCTAACTAATTACAAATATAAACTATTGCTTTTTGCCTTTCTTTGTTTCTATTACTTGTGGTTTTTGTTCGGCTTGTGATTTAACATATAGTTCCCCAAACTTTTTTGATACATCATCAAAGTTTCGTAGTGCGACTTCCTTTGCACTGTCATAAGATAATACAATTTGATTTCTTAACGTTGAAATATACTGTTCCAGTGTTAGATTTTGTTGTGGTTCTTCTGACATATCAAACTATAAGAATTATGGATTATATAACTTTTGTTATAGTAATGCATCTGCTCGTACAATGTTTGCATCATAAATTTCCTGTCGTCTTGATTCAGTCATTTGAACTCCAGTTCCTTTATCTATAATTGGATTTGATGGATCTTCTGGTTCTTGTATTGACAATAATTCATTGGAAACTTGTGTCATTTCTCTAAGTTCCGATTCACACATATTTATTTTATTGGTCAGAGCATTTATTTTTGATTTAATTACATCATTGTCTACTGCCATAATAATATTCCATATAACTAATATTTAAGTACATTTCATGAATAATGCAGGAGCTCCATTTGCAAGATTTGGACTCATATCATTTTGAGCATAAGTTGGAACACTAGAAGCAGAATCATACAACACACATATAGGACTTATCCAATCACTTGCAAAACTACTGTCATCTCTAAAATAACCTGCATTGTTTGCACTGACAAAATCATGATGATATACATACGGTAATGAATTTGAAATTTGTGTATATGTAATGTTAAGACATATCCAATAAAGTCCAGCACTAATTGTTTTGTAAACACTCACAATTTTTGCCTCATTAGAAGCACTTTGATTACTTGCACTTGCCTGAACCAGTCTTTTGTAAGGATAATTCTGACCATCTCCACTTACATTGTCACTTGTACCTCCAGATCTATTGCTGAAAAGTGCAAGTGTATAACTCATAAGTCCAGTTGCCTTTGCTATATTATTGAAACCCAATTCTCTGCACGTTACATCCTTTGCTATATATACTGGAACATACCAATTACAATCAGTTGCAAGACCATATCCATTCTGACCTACAACCATACCATTTTTAGAGTTTGTTATATAATTTTCAAAATCCCATTCATTACTTTCGTGTTCTGTTGGTATTTCATAATCCTGTATACCGTAAAATGAACCAGCGTTATCGTCTACATATTTTTTTGTAGAAGCATCATAATCAGAAGTTGGTGTTGCCAAATTGGTTATTTTATTCACGGTATTCATGCTTATAGGATCTGTTATTGTAACTGTTGTTCCACTTATAGTTAATTTTACATCATTATTAACTGCAAAACTATGTGTGTCATTTGTAGGTACAAGGTATTTTATTCCATTTGCCAATGATGTTATCTGTTGAGTTGTATCTGTGAAAGTAATAGAATTATTTCCAATGTTAATGTCATTCTCTGTTCCAGCTCCTGAATTACCAGCCATTGTTATGTCATTTGAAAATAGAAATCTACTGTTTTCCATTTTCAATCTTACAGATCCACCTGTATGAAATAATAACTCATCATCTATTGAACTGTAAATTGAAGTGTCTGCATCTGCATCAAATGTAATTTCGTTTGTATTCATGTTCAAACCTGCATTAAGAGAAGTAGTTCCTAAGTTATCCAATTCTATTGTTGCACCACCACTTGCTGTTGACCATGACAATGTGGTTGATCCGTTTGTGGTTAATACCTGACCGTTAGTTCCAGTAGTAGTTGGCATTGTCATGGCAGTAGTACCAAAACCTAATTTTTCAGTGAACATATGCCTCCATTTAGCTGAACTAGATCCTAAACTGTATATTACTCCACTAGCAACATTTGGCAATAATGTTTGATTAATTGCAACAGGACTTGAAAGATTGCTTAATGTATCGTTTGCTCCACTTGAACCACCACTGCCTATGTTAGAAAGGCTTTTCTCTACACCTCCAGTTCTTACCTTGACATCTGTTCCGTCAAGCCACATATTTCCATTTCCAGTTGGAGCAGAACCAGAGTAAGCAGACATATTGAATACGGTTACGTCAGTGATTGAATTACTATTCATTTGTAAAGGCAAAAGAGACTGAATGTTTGTATTGGCTATTGCAAGTTTTTGGTTTCCACCTACCTTAAAATTAAAAAAGTCAGAAGTTCTTTCAAGATCAAATAATAATTCAGTTCCTGACGGTGTACTGATTGATTTTCCATCAGCATTTCCTGTACTGAATGCATCAAATACAATTGAGTCCACTTCAAAAATAACATTTTGATTCATATCCAAATCTCCAAAGAAATTTACTTCATCTCCAGTAGTATTACTAAAACTTGCTATAGTATTGGTAGTATCAACAATGGTAGTCAATGCACCATTAATCACAAGTCCGTTTGTAGAATCTCCAGATATACTTCCTCTTGAAGTTGAACCTGTATCTACTATTCCTGCCAATGTTATATTGGTTATCATATTGTCATTCATGTCCAATGTTCCTGTTACTGGATTTGGAAATCCACCAATAGTTGATAGGTTTCTCTCTGCACCTCCTGATCTTACTTTAATATCTGTTCCGTCACTCCATATGTTTCCATTTCCAGTTGGAGCAGAACCAGCGTAAGTAGCCATATTGAATACAGTTACGTCAGTAATTGAGTTTGTGTTCATTTGTAAAGGCAAAAGCGACTGAATGTTTGTATTGCCTATTGCAAGTTTTTGACTTCCACCTATTTTATATTCAAAAAAGTCAGAAGTTCTTTCAAGATCAAATGATAACTTTGTTCCTGTACCAGTGTTGATTGACTTTCCATCTCCACTGCCTGTACTGAATGCATCAAACACAATTGAGTCCAATTCAAAAATAACATTTTGATTCATATCCAAGTCTCCAAAGAAATTTACTTCATCTGAAGTAGTTGTACTAAAAGTTGCTATCTCAGTATTGACATTAGTTATTCTTAACGGGTTTGTTGCTATGTTTAATGTCAGTGATGAATTTGTTGAGTCTGCTGTCAAAGATCCTCTTACAACGTTACCACTGTCCTTAAAACTGACTGCACCCAAATTGGTCAATGAATATTTTAACATATCCTTGCTTGTGTCTATTGTAATATCAGACCAATTATTAGTTGGAGAAGTTAGGTTTATTTCTGCACCAGATCCCTTTGCAAGTATATCCGTTCCATTATAACTTATTGAACCAGCAATACCTGATGAAGTCCTTGTATTGAAGGCAACTCTTTCAAGATTTGCAATTGAAAATCCATTCTGCATGGTTAAATCTGAATTAATGGAAGTTGTTAAAGCCAAGTTGCTTAATGCAGTATTTGCACCACCAGCAGTTAGATTAGCCCATGCTTGATTTCCTGTTCCAACCGTGACAGTTCCTTCCGTTGTTAGACCGAACAAGTTGTCTCCGTTTACAGTTCCATCAGTTACGTAAACCATTGTTCCACCCTCTATCGTAGAACCTGTTGACATATCGGTTGATCTTGCCCATGCACCTGTTGCTGTTACATAGATACCGTTTTGTGATGATGTTGTTTGATTCTTTACTAAGACCCTGCTTGTACTTGTTGCTGTTCCGTCAATTGATTGTTCTCCACTTAATGTAATGTTTGCCGTGGTTGCATATTTTACTGGAGACTTTATTGCACCACTTCCACCTCCACTGCCACTTCCTATCTCTCCCCAAGTGTTAGGGTTTGTACCGATTGTAATATGATTTCCACCTATGTTTATTGCATATAGTCTTTCATTTTGTGTAAGACCGTCTTGCACATAAGTCATGGTTCCTTCTTTCTGAACTGATCCATCTGACATATCTGATGAACGTACAGAAACACCTAATGTACCAGTTCCCCAAATATAAATTCCGTTATCTGCTTGAGTTGTTTGATCTTTTACTAAAAATCTATCTCCTGCCACCATTCCAATACCATCAATTGTTGATGCCCATGCTGGATGAAGTGTATTATTTCCAGTTGATGCAACCTTAACTGGATCCTTTAACACTCCACTGGTTGAATTTCCTGATCCACTTCCAGTAGACTCAACAATCCAAGCACCCTTATAATCTGTATATAATAATTCAGTTGTAAATCTTAATGTTATTACTTCTGAATCCGTCAATGTTATGTCAGAACCAATATATAAATTGCCTATTATGGAAGAATTTGATGTTGGATTATGTTTTAAACATAAAGCTTTAGTTGATTGTGGTTTTAATGTAATCTTTTGACCATTTACTGCTCCCTTTAAATATTTTACCGTAGCACAGTTTGGAGTAGGCTCATTAGTTGCAGAAGGCTTTACCGTAAAATAAGAACCAAGTGTTTCAAAAGCACCAACTACATATGTAACACTGTTTATTACAACATCTGAAATATCATTGAATACCTCTTGAACTACATCCCCATCTTGTCCAGTACTAAAACTTGGTTGACCATTCAACGATCCCATATTAGTTGAACTATCGTTGTTATTGATCGATGTATTCATTATATTCTGATCTGCTCTTAATGATTCTACGGATTTTTTATTCTCACTTAATCTAATTTCTTCTGTATCTGGTTCCCATGCCATATCTATTCACTATATACGAACTTTCGCACTCCTAATACATTCATTGTATATCCTTCTGAATTTATAACGTGTGATACATTTGCACATACACTTTCATTTAGATTGATCCAGTATGTTGGTTGACTTTCTGGGATTTTAGCAATATTTGGTTGTTTAATAGACTGATAAACTGACGTTACGCCACCAACTGTTCTTTTTACCTTAGATCCAACAGTATAATTTGTTGGTGAAGCAACCCACGCAATATAATTATCTGGATTTTCTGGAATTCTTGCTCCTGTAATTTTAAAACTATGACCTAATTTCATTCTTACATCTCCATGAGCTTTTAAATGCCATTGCTGGTTTACAAACTTTTCTCTTGCTTTTTTTGCCTTTGCATTCATTTTAAGATTTTCATAATCTATTTCACTTGAATCATTCATTAATACAGTTCTTGCATTTGTAACTGCCGTGTCATCACTGTTTACAAATAGTTGTTTTTCAAATGCAAGTTCATCTATGTCAAGTGTAGCATGATCCATGATAACTCTTTCAATAGGTATTTTTAAATCTCCAAGATTCTGTGTGACAAAATGCTCAGTACCCTTATAAATTTGTGAAGCCCAAGAACTTAATTGATCTATCCAACCATCTCTACTTCCAGTATACATTCCGTTATTATCATAACTCACGTTCCAAAAGAAACCCCATGATTTTACAAATCTCCAATCAAACTGTAAACCAGTAAACTCTTTTTGTTTTAAATGAAAGTTTTGTGAAAATGTGAATCCATTGATTGCAAATAATTCATCTATTCTGTTATAATACATTCTATTTGGAGCAGTTTCACCAAACGAAACTCTTACATGGTTATATTCATTCATATGTCTTAATTCAAAATTGGAAAACCAAACTCTTCCAAATATATCCATTGCCCATGCTTTGAATGGCATATTGGAAAATCCATTTACTGGAGAATCTGTATTATCATATCCAGATAACCTAACCTTCATTGTTAATGCACTTATTCTACCCAAATCTTCACTATCCAAACCATTGTTCCAACCTGATTGTCCTTTACTATCAACATCAAGATTTGTTGTATCCAACGTGCTTTGTTTATACCTATTTCCTATTGCTGTTCCAGAAGGTGATCCACTAACAACCAGTCTAGGCAATGGTAAATGCATACAAAACCATGCACCTCTTGAATTATTATTTAATGTAGAACCAGTCAATGAATTCCAGTCATATAGAAGTCTTATTGCCTGTGCTGGTATCTGTGTTGCACCTGTAACCAAACCAAATCCCATTTTTTTATTAGATGGAGTAGGTATGGACAAATGGTTTCCATTACTTACACAATGGAATGGAGAAGATCTTCTTCCATTTCTAGAATGATTTGGATCCCATATAGAACCCCAACTTGTTCCATTCCAACCCCATACATAACCTGTATCTAAATCTGTAACTTGCTCCTTTACAAAACTAGACGGAATTTTTGAAAACTTCCATTGACCAGTTGTATCTATTGGTTGATACCATTCTGCAACTCTATTATTTTTATTTGCAAATTCATTTACTCCTGTTCCATTGATAAGAAACCTTGCTCCGTTTACCCTTTCTGCTGTACTTATACCGTTTGAATCTAACTGTGTTCTATTTACTGTTTTAAATGATATTTGTTCAAATTGATCGTCACTTTTAATTCTGTCGAACATGGCTCTTTCAACATTCCAATCTGGAACTGCTCCTATCCATGTTGGAACCACTCCTTTATATCTCCAATATGCTGTATCTGTCGTATTTCCACTAGGTGGTTGTGCAGGTGTATGATTTGGTAAAATACATTTATACCAATTATTGGAAACTTGTACTTCATCTCCAAACACACCAGTAATCTCTCCTTCATATGATTGTCCAGAACTATATGCTGGTATTGATGGTATACCACTTAGATTTGAAAGTTGTAGATAATAATCGCTTGTCCACGGTGTATATGAATAAAAAGGAGCTTTTTTCCCTTTTTCTGGTGTTCCAGATGATACAGATATATCTTCAAATATACGATACCAACCATTTGTTCCATTCACTGGAGATGGATCAGATTTTGTATGTGTTCTACAACCCAATACCCATGCATTTGTTGAATTGGGATTTTGGGAAAACCCTTCAGTTGCAGCTCCAGTTACTTGATCATACATTCTATAAGTGAATTTTGTAGAATTTATTACGTGTATTCCTCCAACCATATTGGATTTTTTTATATTGAAATTATTTGTTCCTACTAACTCAACGTGTTGGTTTTCTACCAATCCATGATTTACCCAAGTTGTTACAGTTGCTCTACCATTATTAGATCCATCAGAATCCCTAGCAATAACTTGATGTATGTTTACTGGAATTAACTGAAAATGTTGATATACTGTTCCAGAAGTATTTTTAAGTGTAATGATTTCAAATTCTTCATATTGTGCATTGGTGTCATATTCTGGTATTGTTGTAAAATCTTCATACCAATCATCTTGTCCAGCAGAAATTGGGTCATCAGTTGAATTGTTTGCATCTGAACCATAATATGCAAAATATCTTATAATATCTTTATTTGAATAAGGAGAAGTTTCACTAACTTTAACTAAACTTCTACCATGCACTGAATCATCTCCATTATAATATGTTGTTCCAGAAACCCATTCTGGTCTTACTTGACCATGTTGCCATGCACTATTGAATTTTGCTCTTTCCATTGGAAGTGTTCCACTTCTTTGATTTCCTTCTAATATTATATTATTTTTAAATTTTTGAAGATCGGATATAACAGTCTTATCTTTTTCTGCATCAACTGGACTTAATACTGACAATGGATCCAATACTATTCCACTGTCTTGGTATCCAAACGGTTGTGCCTTCACAGATATTTGATTTATATTACCAGTTGTTATATCCCCAGAAGTGTTTTTTGATTCCATGTCAAAATAATAATCAGTAAATGTACCACCTGATGTACTCGGCAATGACAATCTATTTATCACATCCCATAACAACCCATGTGAATCTTGTGGTGATCTTGGCAACCAATTTTGTTTCAATGTATCATCATCTGGTAAATCTATATCAGGTCTAGCAGGTAAAGTCGGAGTTGTTGTATCAAATTCTACCGATGGTTCTGCTGAACCTTTTGTTGCATTGTATTCAGTAAGTCTTTTTTCAAATGATTTTCTAGGTGTATAGAAAAAAAGTTGCTTACTTTGTAAATGCTCTTTTAATCTGTATTGCATTGGTATTAAATTTAATGTTATTGTTTCCCCACTTTGAACAGCATCGTCTATTGTTGGAGATCCTACTGTAAATCTGAATATTTTTCCTTTTCTTAAACCACCAGATCCATCTGCTTGTCTTATTTGTGCTTGAATCACAAATCTGTCTTTAACACTTTCGTTTACTAAAATTGGTTCCCTTCTAACAAATGTTCCGTCTTGTGGTATTCTTAACTGCAATACCCCTGAATCTGTTTTATGGTTCCCTGTATTGGTTAATGTTAAACTAGCCCTATATGGAGAAAGATCCCCATTTGAAATCCTTCCTAAATTTATTGGAGTTGGTGTACTTTGTGTTTTATCTAAAAGTTGTAAAGTCAACTCATAATAGTCACTTACACTCAATATGTTCCACCAAATGTCATTACAATTGTAAAGTCAAAGTTTTTAGGCTTTGCACCGTTTCTGTCTATCGTTATACCTTGTATAGTCAATCCTCTATTTACTGTTGGATCTAAATTAAATGGCTTGATTGATGTATTATCCGTGAAGAAACCAAATACACCGAACCCTAAAGAACCTGCATTAGTTGTACTTTCAACCTGCAATCTTTTAGCCATATTGGTTAAAGTGGTTATATCAGATGCATTATCTTTGAATCTACCCCTAAATGTATATCTTACATAATTTAAACCATTATCTTGTTTGTTTATACGTCTTGTTCCAGAAGGATCACTTACAGGAGAATCTTTTATATTATTTTCATAATTCATTGATACACTTTCTAATAACTCATCAGGAAGTGTAAATTTTAAAATCTGTGCGTTTGGTGCAGTATTATGATTTGCCTCCATGTTTGTTACAAAGGTATTTCTTGCAGTTGTTGATCCGTTTGGATCTGGATAACCACCATTTGGAGTGGTTGCTGTATTATCTGTATTGTTGGATTTCAAACGATAATAAATAAATGCATCTGCCATTCTATTCTCCTCCTAGATGTAAAAGTTGGTATCTACTTACTTGATCTGCAAGATTTTCTGTGTTGGAAAAATTTGGTGAACCTTGTCTTAATGTAGTTGTTTCAGTAAAGAAAACCCTACCTGCTCTCCTATCAACTATATCACTTAACTCCATCATTTCTCTATCTCTATCTTCCATCAACTTTCTTATATCGTTTGCTCCACCTGCTTTGAATGAATCTTGAAAAGACTGCCAATACTGTTCAACCATTTTATAAACGAAAAGTGCAATTGCACCATATGCTCCTGCCTTACCAATCATTCCAATTATTTTACCTTTACCAAATGCTAAAGGATTGCTTGTAACAGATTGGAATGTACTGATATTTGAATCTAAGTCACTTACACCTTGTTTAATTTCAGATTCTAATTGTTGTAACTTAGTTCCTTGTCTTTCCAACAACATTTTATTCTTTCTAATTTCTGCTTCATTTTTAGCCCTTTCTTCTTTTGCTTCCAACAACTGTTCTAAAATATTTGCAATTTGTTCTTTAAGTTGAACTGTGTTCATATTGTCAATATTCAAATCATTTGCTTCCCCTGTCATTGCATTTATTTCTTTGAAACTTTTATTTTCGAAAACTTTAAGATTTTTCTTTACTGTTTCTGCATTCTTTTCAGAAGTATATGCTATTCTTTCCAGTTCATCTGCCTGTTCAACCATACGGTCTATATCTTCTTGTGTAAGACCTTCTGGATTATCCAGATTAATTTCATCATCTACTGGCAAAACTCATTCATCTCCAATACTTTTTCTCTACGGTATCTGCAATTATAACAAAGTGTTTTTCCATCATATACATTCAAAACTTCAAATTCACATTCTCCACATTTTCCACAATTATACGTGGTCATTTTTTTCATAAGTTGTTTCTCATTTGCACGTTTTATTGCCAACTTACCTTCTGGTGTTTTTCGATACTCTTTTTGCTGTTCATATATGGTATTTATACTCATATATTCTTTATCGAGGTTTGACACCATAATTCATAATATAATTTATCTAGTATATTAGCATAATTTTAGATACACTTATTAATGGTATATACCTTAGATAATACATGAAACAAACATTACAAAAAGTAGAATATTACACATCTACAGTGTATTTACAAAAAGAAAATATTGGAGATAGCAAGTCTGCAATAAAATTAATTGAGAACATAACTGAAAAACCACAATGGTTTAACGCTGACGGTACACCAATGCAAAAAGGTGCAGGAATTGACTCAATGATGAAAGGTTATAAAAAAGGCGATAATGGAAGCCGTAGACAAATGGAAGCCTATTCACAAGTATTTCACGATACAAATGCATCCCCAGCATGGAACGGAAGCATGGGTATTGAACAAGTTATAGAACAATCAATAATTGAAAGTGGTAAATCATACAACCATGTTTATGGAACTGAAATGAGAAAGCCAACAATTGGAGATACAGTATCTATTCAAGTATGGGCTTGGCATGAACCAGAACAACAAATTCAAGGAAGGCAAACAAGAAAATTCTTAATCACTGAAAATGGATTTAAAGAATATGATTTCAGTGATGGAGGATTTATCTAAGAGAATATAAATTCTTTCCATTTTCTATATTCTTCGTTCATGGCTTGTTGGAGTTCGTATTCTCCTTCTTCAACTCGTCTTTCTATTATGTTTAATCTTGGAAGTCCACTGACCATATGACCTTTACTAAATCTTCTCATTCCACCTTGAATCCATGAAAGGGAATCAGCACCACCATTCTCTTTACCTTTAGGTCTTATCATATGATCTTCTGTTCCGTATTCCCTTGCAACGGCAACGTCAAATCCATCTTCTGAAAAGTATTCACAGTGTATTTTTATCAAAATCGTTCCAGTTGTTTCATCCAGTATCGTATCTTTCACGACAACCGTTTCATAGATTTTTCTGGAAACATTGTTCTGTTTCATTTCCTCTATTATTGGATCAACTATCAGTTTGTTTGCAAGTTCTGTTGCCTTTGTTTTCATAAAGTTTTTGTAAAGATGCTGAAATCTTATTGTCTTTAATTTATAAGATTTTGCCCATTCAGAATTTGGTATCAAGATGTAGGTTGATCTGTACCATTGGATTTTAATGCACTTGTAATTGAAATTACTGCTCCAGATACTGATAATTCTGGTGATCCACCGTTTGCAGATAATGAAGTTGAAAAATTATTTGGATCCAATACAAATTTAATATTGACATCATTGTTTGTAGCTGTATCCAAAGTTGGCAAACTTGTTACAAATATTGCCTGTATTGGTTCATGTATTTTATTTTTATGTATCCAATATGATATAGTTTTTTTATCAGTTGGTGGGGTAGCCGTATCAAACATATCACTTGTTAGTTTTATTGACATTTGGAAACTATGTTGCTGACCTGCTGGATCTACTGCAAGTGTTCCATCATCACTATAATGTGTTGCACGAGGAAAATTCATACTAAATTGCATGGTTTGTCTTTCTTTTAGTCTATACCAAGTTCCTACTCCACTTGGAGGAGTGACATCTGTAGGTATTTGGAATTGCACAAATCCTTGAAATGCCTTACCACGTAACGTTTGTAAGTTAAAATCAGTTGGAGCAACCATAGCATTTTTAATATTATTATCTCATTTAAATATATTTACCAAGTTCCAGTGGCATAAAATGTGGTTGTAGCACGTTCAATATCCCCATAATTTCCATTTGTGGTGGTATTTCCTATCAAAAATGAGAATTGTTGGACTTGTAGTGTTCCATCACTTGAATTTCCACGTATATATTTGCCGTTATTGGTTACGCCCAAGTCATTTATTGCCTTTATGGCAGTTTGTATGGCATTAGTGTTTTCATATGTTATCGTAAATTCTCCATGTTTTATGAGTTGATTTGGATCATATATTTTCTCCCTTGTATCGTTGAAATGTGGATCCATGCTAAATCCCTGATTTGTATTCAATCCAAGAATTTGTATTTGAAATACACTCCCTAATCCACTGTTTAATTCCAATTTGTCATCTGCACCTATCAATCCACTTCCAGAAGTTGTATCTATATCCTTTATTGAAAATCTTAATACACTTTTGCTTCCGTATATCTGGTCATCTATTATCTGTGTACTCCATTGCTTGTTTTCCAAATGCACCACGCCAGTTGGTATCCAGTCCTTTGCAACAATACGTGCAAGTAGTTCGTTTTCAGTTGCAATTCTGTTTGCTTCTTCCACGCTTTCTGGTGCTGTATATTTCATGTAGAATCTGATTTCAAATGTTTGTTCCTCTGTTTCAGTTGTTATGTTTGTGGTTTCAGAATTTGATTGTACTTTTCTTACTTCCACAAATGGATATATCGGGAATTTTTGTTTCTGTTCATAGTATGAAAGTTCTTTCTGTGTTGTTGGATAAGTACCAGTTTGTAGCTGTGTAATTACATCTGCTTGTGACCAAGACTGCATTCTATATCACCTGAAAATTAGGAACCATTCCACCAAACGTATCATGAACCTTAAGTGTATATGCTCCATTTGCTGTTCCTGCTGGAATTGGGAATGTAAAAGTGAATGCTCCTTTATTTGTGGAAATTACATCAGTCGCTGTTGTTACTATATCCCCACCTGACCATTCAATTGTAAGTTTTTGTGTTGGTGCAAATCCTGATCCAGTTACCGTTACAACTTGTGCAATTGCTCCAGTTTCTGGACTTAATGATATTGACCTTCTTGGTCTATAAGCAGTTCCTCTAATATAACCATAAACTCTATCTAAATAATTATCAAGTATATTTACCTCTGCATCCCATAACATTGGTTTCTCACTGTTTTGTAATCTTATCTTTGCAACAACCAAGTTGTTTGCAATTCCTTTAAGTTCCAATGGCAATTCTGGAACAGTTTCTGATGTAAGTGGAAGTATTATCTCATCTCCGTATATGTTAACTGCACCTAATCTTGCCCTTAGTCTATTATCCAACAAATCATCTATTTCCTGCATATATAACTCTATTTCATCTCTCATTGAGTCATTTGCTATTCGCAGTTTGATTTTTATAGAATCATATTCCGTGTACGACATTATTTATACTAAATTCTCATTCCTAATAAAGTTATAATTATGCTTTTTTTCGAAATGTATTCCTATTTCTACTGCATCATTGGATTCATGCTTACAAAGATGGCATTTGAACACGATATTTTGGTTCATGGATAAAATTATACAGAGTCGTTTATAAGAATAATTGGGCTTAAATCTTTTTATTCAACTACAATTTCAGTTACATTAATATTGAAGTATACCTTAGAGTATTTGTAAATTCAAACAACCACTACCACGCAATGCAAAACGTGTCATGGTGTGTACGCAAAGCACATTGAGTTGAGGGATTGTAGTGGAGGAAAATGTGAGAAATCACATGGATGAACCTTTGAGGGATAGGTGGAATGCCTACTCACAAAGCCGAATGTTTGAAAACCTATTCGAAACAAGTCTGGTAAACCTTTCGATATTGAATGTGTTCGAACACATTCACGAAAGGAGTCATGTCCTATGGATTTGAGTGGTTGGTGGGAACCTCTACCCACTTTCATTTAATTGTTTATAGCCGTAGGTTTTTGTTAATTAAAAAAAAGAAAATATATCTTTTCTAAACACTGTGAAATTCTAAAGATGACTAATTCTACAAGTAGCTTCAACGTTCTTTACTAAACCTTGAACTTTTTGTGTTCCAGTTAAGTGGATTGCTTGTAGTTCATTTCTTCTTTGGGCTTCCATTGTGAGATCCCTTCCAGAAACTAAACCGAAGGCAACGTTAGGTACGAACATACATGAACGTTTCTGAGCAGAGAATGCTCCTGAACCGTCTGCGATTGCAGAAGATCTAACTAAGTTAGTTCCTGCGATTCTTTCTACTGTTGCTTCTGTTATGATTGCTGGTTTGGAATATCCAATATATGAATCCAAGTCTGCATCTAATGTCAAGTCACGAATTGCTTTACCAGATGTATAAGTAATTAGGTTAGTATCATCTAAACCTTCATCTTGGATAACACCTTTTGCGTTGAGTAAACCAACGTATTTAAGTGAGCCAAAAGCTGCATCAGCAGTAATTTGAGCTCCTGTGTCTCCTCTAATCCATCTAGCTGCTTTAGTTCCACCACCAATTGCCTTTTTGGCTCCTGCTGATCCTGATGAACCTGCATCGTTGTTATAGCTTGTCATTACTTGTTTAGATTCATCATTAATAGATTCTAAAGCGAATGCTCTGTTAGCTGCAGCTACAATATCGATTGGGGATTCTTCAGTTTGAGAATAACCAATGGTAATTCGGGTTCCTCTTGGTGTAGTGTTAGTACCTGCTGTTCTAATTACAGTTGCTGATGGTGGTGTTGCTGTTGCAATTGCATCATCTGCTTCTGTGATTGTGTCGAAGGTTACTGATCCAAAGTCAAAGAAGAATGCTTCTTTAGTACCGACAGGTAAGATTTTAGTCTCACAGAATTGTCTGATCGGAGTAACAACTTTACCACTTGGTAAAACTAATACTTGTTCTGACATGATTCTCATAGAATCTACTGGGCCGGTTACGGTTCCAATATCTGCTTCACTGCCTTTTACTTTTGTAATAACTTCGTTGTCATTAGAATCGAATGATCTGATTCCTTTTTTAGAATAACTTTCGAAGATTTTCTCTTTGTTGATTGACCAAACATAAGCTGGGCTTACGTTTTGGTTTCTTTGGACTGCTCTTAACCAAGCTGAAGGTTTTGAAACTTCTGCTTCGAGTGCTGAAACCTTTCCAGTAGATAATCCACCTTTTGGTGAACCAACTGCTAGTCTTGGTTTTGCACTTTCTCGTGCTTTTAAAATTTCTGCATCTAATCTTGCTTCTTCGGCTTTGAGTTTTTTTGCAAGGACTCGTGCTTTTTGAGCTTCGATAGCTCTCATTGCACCATTCTCTGCTTTTTGAACTCTTGCGTGATAAAGTCTGTTACGTCTTGCTTCTGTTTTAACATCTGCATTTGTAACAGCGTGAGCTGCTGGTTCTTCCTCAGTTTCTGCTGGGAAAGAGTCAACTACACCTGTTTCATCATCGGCAGCTAGTTCTTCAGATTCAGTAGTTTCTACTAAATCTAAGACTCTTTGATCCTTAGAATGATTTGATGCGTTACCTGTGTCTAGACTATCTTGTTTGCGAGTTGTTGCGTTCAAAACTGTACTTGGGGATTCTGCAACACCTGCACCCTTGACGGGTTTTGATGCTGGTAAATCGCCTTGGTAATCAATTTGATCTTCTACTTCTCTGATAACCTTTCTAGGCATATAATTGTTTCAATGCTTGGGTATATAAGCATATTTAATAAGCCTATATGTTTTGAAATTCTGATTTTCCTGTACTTACTCTACCATTGGATTTTATTTGCTCAGTTTGGTTTGTATTTACAAGTTTACCTTCTGGATTTTTGTTCAAGTAATCAATTGCATCTGCCATATCTGTAAATGGAAACACTTTTACAGCTTTCAATTTACCATCTTCCTCAATAAAGTCCAACCCTTTGTTCTTTGGTGCATCTCTATAATCTTGAATTTTTTTATCCCATAACTCTTTTGGCATTTTTGGATTAGGAGGATTTATTGACATACCTTTATCTTTATACTCTTTTGGTATAGTCATATTATCTGTTCCAAGATTAAGTTTGACAATGTTTTTCTTTTTATCGTTATCCCACTCTGCATCAAATGAAAAGTCTGGAAGTTCTACATCTATACCGTTTACTTTTTCAGTATTTGTTTCTACATTAAAACCCATAAGTTTTAAATTTGCCTGATAACTTTTTGCCATCTTTCTTACCTGACCGATCAATGTATCCTCATTCATTTCGTCACTGTCAAATGTAATTGTAGTTGAATCCATTTTTCTGTATTCAGGATCTGGTATGGTTCCTGTTTCTTTGAATTTC